>OFBB01000184.1_pt1 | contig 9923 bp, 11 predicted proteins | sample 1520401 | NCBI WGS metagenome assembly OFBB01 (sample SAMEA3696446, study PRJEB22514) | metagenome | biome: water; feature: marine; material: hydrothermal vent | place: Pacific Ocean | collected 2014-08-12 | depth 1521 m | reverse complement strand
ATTATTACATAAAACACCTATTTCTTTTAAGGATAATGTATATACTTTTTTACTCAATAAATCATTAAATTCCATCATTTCATTTGAATTTAATAATTCTTTTAATTTATCCCTATCAATATTAATTTCATGTGCTGAATGTATAAGTGCTTTTTTTGTATTTTTATTTCTATGCTGGAACAATGCCCTATTAAATCCATCAAAAAATTCCCAGTCATTTATTTTATGTATTGGTTCATTTTTTTTAGTTATTTTTACAATTGCAGAATCTACCTTTGGTTTTGGAGAAAATGCCGAAGGCGAAACTTTACAAACATAATCCACATCAGCCCGATATTGCACAGAAACACTTAATCTACCATATTCTTTTGTTCCTGATGGAGCTCCCATTCTTTTAGCAAATTCATATTGATACATCAAAACAGCAACTTCAAAATCACAATCCAATAATTTAAATGTAATTGGGGAGGATATTTGATATGGTAAATTTGCCACAACTTTATTAAAACCTAATCCTTTTAAATCAACTTTTAAAGCATCATTCCAAATTATTTCAACATTAGGATATTCTTTAATTAGTTCGTCCCAAAATATTTCTAATTTCTTATCTAATTCGATAACTATTACTTTTTTACATTGTTTAGCCAATTCTTTTGTTAATATCCCCTTTCCCAATCCAATTTCTAAAACTATATCATTTTTATTTATATTAGCCGTATTAACTGCCTTTTTCACTATATTTTTATCTTTTAAAAAACACTGTCCTAATTTTTTATTTTGTCGCATAATTCCACTAAATACCTTTAATATGTTAATTATATGTATTATAAAAACAAATATATAATATTACCCACATATTAGTAATTAGTAACTATTAATTAGTAATTAAATAGCATTAATGATTTTAATTCTTTTGGTGATAGGATGGAAAAAATGATAAAAAAGGCAGTTATACCAGCAGCAGGATTCGGAACAAGATTATTGCCCCTAACAAAAGCGAAACCAAAAGAGATGTTATCAGTCGTAGATAAGCCCATAATTCAATATGTAATTGAAGATTTGGCTGATGCAAAAGTTGATAATATATTAATAATTACGGGGAAGGGAAAAAGTGCAATTGAAAACCATTTTGATATAAATTATGAACTTGAAAATAAATTAATCGAAGCTGGGAAAACAGAATTATTGAAGGATATTAAAAAAATAGATGATTTGGCAAATATATTTTACACCAGACAAAAACAACAAAAAGGATTGGGAGACGCCATATACCATGGAAAAGAATTTGTTGGAAAAGAATATTTTTTAGCATTGGTGGGAGATACAATATATACTGGCAATGTAGTTCAAAAAATGCTTGAAGTGTATGAAAAATACAAATGTTCCGTAATCGTTCTTGAAAGAGTGCCAAAAGAATTAGTCTATAAATATGGAGTAATTTCTGGAAAAGAAGTTGAGGAAGGAATATTTGAAATAGATGATTTAGTTGAAAAACCATCTGTTGAGGGAGCTCCTTCAAATTTAATAATCACTGGGGCATATTTATTATCTCCAAAAATATTTGACCATTTGGAAATCATTGAAATTGGTAATGGTGGGGAGCTCCAATTAACCGATGCAATGAAATCCCTATTAAAAGAAGAAAAAATAATGGGTGTTGAGGTGGATTGCACCCGATATGATATAGGAGATATAGAAGGATGGTTAAAGGCAAATGTTGAAATTGCCATGGAAAAAATTCCTAATTTTAAAGATTATTTAAAGGAAGTTGTTAATAAATAAAAGTTGTTAATAAATAATTATTTTTATAAAGGTGTAATCTTGAAAGTTCTCATTACTGGTGGAGCAGGATTTATTGGAAGTCATATAGTAGATAAATTTTTAGAAAACAACCATGAGGTTGTAGTTTTAGACAATTTAACCACAGGCAATTTAGATAATATTAAACATAATAATATTGAATTTATAAGTAAAAACATAATTGATAAAGATTTAAATTTTGAAGGTGTTGATGTGGTAATACATCATGCCGCACAGATTAATGTTAGAACCTCTGTTGAAAATCCTATTTTAGATGGAGATATAAATATTTTAGGACTAATAAATATTTTAGAGAAAATGAAAGAATATGGCGTTAAAAAAATAATATTTGCATCTTCAGGAGGGGCGGTTTATGGGGAACCAGAATATATGCCCGTTGATGAGAAACATAAAGTTGCTCCAATGTCTCCATATGGATTAAGTAAATATTGCGGAGAAGAATATATAAAATTATACAATAGATTATATGATATTGATTATACTATTTTGCGTTATTCTAATGTATTTGGGGAACGACAAGACCCATTGGGCGAAGCTGGGGTAATTAGCATATTTATCGATAAAATGGTTAAAAACGAAAAAGCCACAATATTTGGAGATGGAGGGCAGACAAGAGATTTTGTTTATGTTGGTGATGTGGCAGAGGCAAATTTAAAGGCTCTGGATTGGAAAAATGAAATTGTAAATATTGGAACAGGAATAGAAACCTCCGTAAATGAATTATATTCGGTAATTGCAAACGCTATGGATTATAACGGTGAGCCTATTTATGGAGCTCCACGGGACGGGGAAGTTTATAGAATTTCATTAAATATAAATAAGGCTAAAAAATTAGGCTGGAAACCCAGTGTTGAATTAAAAGAAGGAATAAAAAGAACTGTTGAATGGATAAAAAATAAATAATGGTGAAAAAAATGAAAGGTATAGTTTTAGCAGGGGGTTCTGGGACTAGATTATATCCCATTACATATGCAGGAAATAAACATTTGATGCCACTATATAATAAACCAATGATATATTATTCATTGTCAATTTTAATGCTATCTAAAATTAAAGATATTTTAATAATTACAACACCTAATGACATATCACAATATAAAAAATTGCTAGGTAATGGGGAGCACTATGGAATAAATATACAGTATAAAGAACAATCTGAACCAAAAGGACTTGCAGATGCTTTTATCATCGGCGAAGAATTTATTGGAGATGATGATGTATGTTTGATACTTGGAGATAATATCTTATATGGTAGTGGATTAACTGGATTTTTACTTGACGCCAAAGAAGAAATTTTAAAAAATGGTGGTAGTATTGTATTTGGGCAATATGTAAAAGACCCAGAACGATATGGAGTAATTAAATTTGATGAACAAGGGGAAATTGAAGGAGTTATAGAAAAACCAAAAAATGCACCATCAAATTATGCTGTGATAGGTCTTTATTATTATGATAATAAAGTTATTGATATTGCCAAAAATGTAAAACCATCTGATAGGGGAGAATTAGAAATAACCGATGTAAATAATGAATATTTAAAAAATAAAAAATTAAATGTAAAATTGTTGCCAAGGGGAACGGCATGGTTTGATGCTGGAACTCATGACAGTTTTTTAGAGGCAAGTAATTTTATATCTGCTGTTGAAAAAAGAATGGGATTGATGGTTGGATGTTTGGAGGAAATAGCATATCATAATGGATGGATAACAAACAGAGAACTTTTAAGATTAGCCAAACCATTAATGAAAACAGAATATGGAAAATATTTAGAAAAACTTGTTAATATTAAATAATAATCACTATAAATTGTCTTGGTGAAATAATGAAAATAGTAATTACTGGTGGAGCAGGATTTATTGGCTGTAATTTTGTTAGAATGATGGTAAATAAATATCCTGATTATGAAATTAAAGTTTTAGATAATTTATCATATGCTGGAAGCTTGGATAATTTAAAAGATATTTCTGATAAAATAGAATTTATTAAGGGGGATATCACTAATAAAGAGGATGTAGAAAACTCATTAAAAGATGCCGATGCAGTTATACATTTTGCAGCTGAATCCCATGTTGATAATTCCATTGAAAATCCTGAAAATTTTGTTAAAACCAATGTTTTTGGAACTTACACATTATTAGAATATGCTCGAAGAAATGACATCGATAAATTTTTACATATTTCCACAGATGAAACTTATGGAAGTATTGAAGAAGGTTCTTTTAAAGAAACCGATAGATTGGACCCTGCATCACCATATTCGGCTTCAAAAGCAGGTAGTGATTTATTGGTTAATGCATATTATACAACCTATGGATTAAATACATTAATTACTCGTTCAAGTAATAATTTTGGACCATACCAATATCCTGAAAAACTTATACCAGTTTTAATAAAAAATGCAATATATAATAATCCCCTTCCAATATACGGAGATGGATTAAATGTTAGGGATTGGATTTTTGTAGATGATAATTGTAGTGGTGTTGATACAATATTCCATAAAGGAAAAATTGGGGAAATATATAATATAGGCGGTGGCAACGAAAAAACAAATCTTGAAATCACGAAATTAATATTAAAAGAATTAAATAAGCCAGAAGAATTAATAACCTTTGTTAAAGATAGATTGGGGCATGATAGAAGATATTCAATAGACACAACTAAAACAAAAGCTCTTGGATGGGAACCTAAATTGAAATTTGAAGAAGCCTTAAAATATACCGTAAAATGGTATTTGGAAAATAGATGGTTTTGGGAGTAATTAATTTTTTATTTTTCTTTTTAGTTTTAATATTATTTTTTTGAGTTTTGGTGGAATTATGGAAAAAATAGCAATTATTGGTTTGGGAATGATTGGATATGAAATCACTAAAAAATATAATGAATTGGGATATGATACACATATTATAAATCGTAGTGATAAAGGTTTTTTTAAAAATAGTGATAACATAACTAATCATTTTGTAGATATTACAGATGAAAATAAAATAAAAAAAACTATTAAAAATATAAATCCTGATTTTGTTGTAAATACGGCGGCATTTACCAATGTGGATTTATGCGAAACTGAGAGGGAATTGGCATATAAAACAAATGCTCTTTCTGTCGGATATATTGGGGAAGCCTGTAAAAAATTAAATATTCCTTTATGCCACATATCCACCGACTATGTTTTTGATGGAGAAAAGGGCAATTATGTAGAAAATGATGAAATCGGAGCGAAGCGGAGAGCTACAAAAACCGAAGGTTTTTGTTCAATAAATCCTATAAACTATTATGGGCATACAAAGGCAGAAGGAGAAAAGGTTTTAAATGAATTAAATTATGATTTATCCTCCATTATTAGAATTTCTGTTCCTTACTGTGTAAGTCCTGTTAAAGTCAATTTTTTCATGTGGGTATTGGATATGCTTAAAAAAGGAGAGGGTATGAATATTTTAATTGACCAGTGGAATACTCCAACATTCGTAAATGAGTTGGTTGATGGTGTTGTTGCCATTCATAAAAAAGATATTGCTGGATTGTTTCATTTTGGAGGCGGTGAAAAAGTAAGCAGATATGAATTTGCTTTAAAAATTGCCGAAATATTTGAACTGGATAAAACATTAATAAATCCTGTTGAAAGCTCTGAAATGAATTGGATAGCAAATAGACCAAAGGATACATCTTTAAACAGTGGTAAAATTGAAAATAAATTGAAAATAAAATTGAAAACTGTTGATGAATGTTTAATTGAATTAAAAAAGATTATTTAAGTATTGGTTTAATGTTGGAGCTCCACCACTAATCACAACTATTATATGGTATGTCTAACATATTTGACATAATAACGATAGAGTGTCAAATATGATGGACAGATATTTTTTGATGAAATTCAAAATATTGATATTGGGGGAAGGATAAACAATATTGACATAAATAGAACTACCAAAGATGAGCTCCTATCCTAGTGAAATTACTGCTATCAAAGATTTTTAGACTAATATCACCTAAAAATAAAAAAATCTGTGAAATTATGGAATTACTTAATCAATTAAAAGAAGATTTTAAAGAATATAAGCACTCTTGCAGAGGGATAATTCTTTTTGGCTCTTATGCAACGGAAGATTTTACTAAAAGAAGTGATATTGATGTGTGCATCGTAAATCCAAAAAATAGGAATGTTTATTTCGAAATATTAAAAAAGTTAGGTGGAAAATACGATTTAAAAATTTTTGAGGAGCTCCCACTATATATCCAAATTAACCTCATCAAAAACTTCAAAGGTAATGTAATTTACGGAGATGAACTAGAGCTCTCAGAATATTTTTACAAGTTCAGGAAACTTTGGAAGGATATGGAACACAGGATTAAAGAAAATACTTTTTCGAGTGTTAGGGAAAAGATTTTTTTAAGGAGGAAGTTTAATGAGTATCTCAAAGAATCCCAGTAGATTGAACAGATATTTTAAAAAGCTTGAAAAATTCGAGGAAGAATATAGTATAATTCAAAAATACGATATCACAGATGAGCTCACTAAAAGAGCTCTGATGTATTCTTTACAAATATGTGTGGAAGTTGCCATGGATATTGTGGCAATGATGGTAAAAGATATGGGGGCAATAGTTGAAGATGATTATTCAAATATAAATACACTTACAAACAAAAAATTATTATCTAAGGAAGATGCCTCTATTTTAAAACTATATAATGGATTAAGGAATGCTATTGTCCATAAATATGACGATATCAATCTCGACATGGTTAAAGTGGGATTAGACAGGATTGATGAAGTGTATGAAATCATCATTAAGATAATAGAATCATTTGAGAAAATGATTAAATATGTTAAGAATACATAAATAATGAAAAAATAAAAATCGGTGATATTATCTGCTAAAAATCAGAAGATTTTTAGACTAATATCACCTAAAAATAAAAAAATCGGTGATATTATGCCATTTGAATTCAAAAAAACCAAAATTCCAGAAGTAATATTAATAAAACCAAAGGTTTTTGGAGATGAAAGGGGATTTTTTTTAGAAACATATGAAAAGGAAGATTTTGAAAATGCAGGTATAAAAGGGGAATTTGTTCAAGATAATCATTCTAAATCCAGTTATGGCGTATTAAGAGGTTTGCACTTCCAAAAAGAACCTTATGCACAGGCTAAAATTGTTAGATGTATTAGTGGGGTTATTTACGATGTTGCTGTGGATTTAAGGAGGAGCTCCCCAACATTTGGGCAGTGGGTTGGGGTTATACTGTCTGAGTTTAATAAGCATGAGCTCTATATTCCAAGGGGATTTGCACATGGATTTTGTGTTTTAAGTGAGGATGCAGAAATTACATATAAAGTGGATAATACCTATGCTCCTGATTACGATTGTGGGGTAATTTGGAATGATGAAGATATTGGTATTGAATGGCCTGTGGATGAACCAAATCTATCCGATAAAGATAAAAAATTACATACTTTGAAGGAGTTGGATAAAAAGGATGAGTTATTTTAAATGAATGTAATATTTGGGGTGATGGAGTTTGGGAGCTCCCATAAGTAATGAAAATTAAAATGATAACAATTATATATGATTTAATAATATATTAATAAATAATAATATCACAGGGGAAGATTATGTCCTATGGTGAGGTGCTGTATCATGGCACGGATAAAAATTCTGCAAAGAAAATAATTGCTGAAAATTTCAAACCAAGTGAAGGTGACAACCACTGGTTGGGTGATGGAGTCTATTTCTATGAAGAAAAATTCCACGCATTTAAATGGGAATGGTATAAATGTCCCAAAAATAAAAAGGAAGATAAAAATTACTTACAAGACAAAGTGGCTATTGTAATAGCTAATGTGAATTGTGATAAATCAGGAGTGTTTAATTTAGATAAGATTGAGCATAAGTTAGTATTTGAAAGAATATATAAATGGATAAATACTAAAATTAAAAAATTGGACGACCTTGATGACGGAAGTTGTGCAGATGGTGTGGTTTTAAATTATATGTTTAATAAATTAGGGTATGCTACGAAATATGATATTGTTAGAGTATTGTTCCCAATACCCCATAAAAAGTATAACAAGATTATAAAGCAGGAAAGATACAAACCTATCAAGGAAAAAACCCATAGACTTACATTCATGCCAGAGGTGCAGGTTTGTGTTAAGAACATTGAGGTTATAGATACGGACTCTTTAGAAATTTACGCTACTAGCAAGGAGATTGATGCATTTATTGGATTGACTACAGACTATAATAAACGGTTGGATTGAGGTGAAATTATGAATGAATTAATAGAAGAATTAAAAAGAATAGATGAGTATTTTGAAAATATAAACACTCCTGAAAAATTGGAGCAATTTAAGAAGGATTTAATAGAGTGCGGGTATGGTAGAATAAAGCCAGGTCCATTAGCAATGGATGATGTGATTACAGAAGAGGACATGTGGATATACAAGGTTGGCTCAAACAACCCGACAAGAGTTAGTAAAAAAATCGAAGATATTAAAATATCAACTGTGGAATATGACTTCAAAATACAAAGCATGTCAAAAAGTAATAAGGGATATGTTTGTGGAAATATTGCATAACTGTCTTCATAAGAACAAATGGTGACACTAATGGATAATATTGTTAATACGGAAAATCTACCAAAATGTACTTTAAAATTTAATGATTACAAAGTAAAACGAATTGAATTTATACTTAATGAGAATTTTGATAATAATAACACTAAACCTAAAATAACCACCAATATCAAAACTACAATAAATTATGACAATAAAAGCCCCAATAAATTTGATACTTCGATTAAGATAACGCTTGGAGAAAAAATTAACAATACCAATATTCCATTTTATTTATGTGTTGAACTTATGGGATGGTTTGAAGTTATTGATGAAGAGACCCATAAAACGAGGGAGTTTGCAGAAATTAACTCTGTTTCAATACTATTCCCTTATGCCAGAGCATTAATTACAAACATTACTGCAAATGCTAATATTCCCCCAGCAGTTCTTCCACCAATGAATATAGCAGGAATGATGGAAGAGGAATAATTCAACTTTTTTATACTTATCTACTTATGTTATAGTTATCGGAGCTCCGATATATTGGTTTTATTTGTAGAAGTTAAAATTTGGGAGCTCCGAGAGAATTATTTATCGGTTTAAAACCATGAAAGTATTTAAATAAAAAGGGAGATAATATAAATCGTAAGTTTTAATTTTAATATGTAAGGGGTTAAGATGAGCTCGGTTAAAAGAATTGCTAAGAACACGGGGATTTTGTTTGTATCTAATATTATATCCAAATTATTTGGTTTTGTTTATATAATTTACATGGCGAGGTATTTAGGAGCTGAAGGATTTGGTATTTTATCCTTTGCTCTTGCATTTACTGGAATGTTTGGGGTGTTTGCTGATTTGGGATTACAACCTTTAACTATTAGGGAAATTGCAAGAAATACGGAGCTCACTGGAAAGTATTTGGGAAATATTGCAGCGATAAAATCTATTTTAGGGATAATTACATTTATATTGATAGTTATAGCCATAAATTTAATGAATTATCCAGCAGAAACTGTTTATGTTGTTTATTTAATAGCATTTTATGTTTTAATAGTTTCTTTTAATAATATGTTTTATTCTATATACCAAGGTCATGAGAAAATGGAATATTTTGGTATTGGAAATATATTAAATAGTTCTTTGATGCTGTTGGGTGTTTTTATTGCCATGTATTTTGGGTTTAATGTTGAAGGATTTGCTTATATTTATTTGATTTCTGGAATTGTGGTTTTATTATATAATTTAATTATTTCCACATGGAAATTTGTTAAACCAAAAATTGAAATTGATTTAAAATTTTGGAAAGAGTTGTTAAAAGAAGCATGGCCTTTTGCATTAAGTGGAATTTTTGTTGCCATTTATTTTTGGGTAGATTCAATAATGTTATCTTACATGAAAGGAAATGAAGTTGTAGGGATTTACAATGCGGCTTATAAATTAGCTTATGTGTTATTATTTATGCCATCCATATATTTTACAACAATATATCCTGTTTTATCAAGGATGCATTTAAAATCAAGAGATGGTTTAAAATTTATGTATG
>OFBB01000183.1_pt1 | contig 9924 bp, 10 predicted proteins | sample 1520401 | NCBI WGS metagenome assembly OFBB01 (sample SAMEA3696446, study PRJEB22514) | metagenome | biome: water; feature: marine; material: hydrothermal vent | place: Pacific Ocean | collected 2014-08-12 | depth 1521 m | reverse complement strand
AACAACTTATAAGGAGGCAACATGTCGAACCAAATTAAAGCCATCGTGAAAGCACGGGTGCAAACCCATTTTGTCGCACTTTGCCATTATCTCCCAATAACCCTCTTTTTACTGGACTCCAGAATAATTTTTCTGTATCATGCCGTCCATGAATGAAGAGATGGTCATACAGGGACGCCGGTTACATTGCACGGATATTGACTGGATCAGGCAGTTGATTCAAGAAAATCCTTCCTGGAATCGAACCCGAATTTCCAAGGAAATATGCAGGCGATGGAATTGGAAAAGACCCAATGGCCAACTCAAAGATATAGCCTGCCGCTCCATGCTGCGCAAGCTGCAAGATCAAGGCCTTCTTGTTCTGCCCAAGCCACTGCACGCCGGACATCACCAACGAAAGATCAGACAAATTCCTCACAGCACGGTACCTATACATGATCCTCTGTCGGCGATACGTCCGATACGCCTTGTCGAAACGCATTCAAGACCAGAGCAAGACAACCTTTTCTGCCATCTGCTGCATCGTTATCATTACCTCGGCCTAAAGGCATCATTTGTCGGCGAGAACATCCGATATCTGGCCTGTGATGTGTACAACCGGCCACTGGGCTGCCTGCTCTTCGGTTCAGCGGCATGGAAAACCGGAGCCAGGGATGCATATATCGGCTGGGACGTCAGAACCAGAGAACGTAACCTTTCGCTGCTCACCAATAACACCAGATTTCTCATATTACCCTGGGTGCAGGTAAAATGCCTGGCTTCCCATCTGTTGTCTCTCAGCCTGAAACAGCTTAATCAGGATTGGGAGAACAGGTACGGCCATACGATTTCCCTTGTCGAAACTTTCGTGGATACAACTCGTTTCCGCGGTACCTGTTACAAGGCCGCAAACTGGATCCATGTCGGTCAGACCACGGGGCGAAGCCGACAGGATCGAAACAACAATATGAAGGTTCCGGTAAAGGATATTTATCTCTATCCACTCAGGTCTGATTTTCGCAAAAAGCTCTGCGCCGTATGACGCTGCAGGCTCCTTTGTTACCTGCAACAGGAGTCTGAAATGCACGATCTGCCCATACAACAATTTGCCGATACTCTTGCAAAAATTCAATCATGTTTTTCTTCCGACCTGGACTGGAACAGACTTGAAATTTCTCTACGTGATGCCATCCATGACTTCATTGATCAGATTATGCTTCCGGTCCTCCAGGCATTGCTGGAGGACCGGGATGGATTCCTGCCCGCGCTAAAACAGCTTGCCGCCCGTAAAGGAATGCGTTTCTGCGGGTTTCGTCAGACATCCGTTCGAATTTTTACCGGCAGAACCCTGACTATCTCTTCCCCCTGGTTCACCAAGGCCCCGTCAAAGCGAAAGCGCAAAAAAGCACCCAATGGATCAGGATGCCATCTCGGCCTGGAAGTTTTAGGCTTTGTCGAACGGATTTCCGCAAATCTCGCTTCCAATGTTCTCCAGCTGGCCATACTGTGCCCTTCCTTTCATATTGCCGGCAAGGTACTCCAGGAACAGGGAATATCCCTGGATGTCAAGACCATTCAGAGGCTTTGCAGAAAATTCGGTCAGGGGGCTATGCGAAACCGCGGTGAAATATCTTTCAAAAGTAACGATCTTGACCTCAAGGAAATAACGGTTCTCATCTGCATGGATGGCGGCAGATTACGGCAACGCAAACGAAAAAATGGACCCAGACCGGCTGCCCTCAAACGCCAGGGATATACCACTGACTGGGTGGAACCAAAATTGCTGACTATCCAGTTCCTTGATGCAAGCGGCAAGCTCATCAGGGAAATACCGCCCATATACGATGCAACCCTTGGCAATATCGAGAACTTCTTTGATCTACTGGAACTCTATCTGCGGCAGTTTGATCTTGCAGCAGCTGACCGGGTTGTTTTCTGTGCCGATGGTGCGCCCTGCCTCTGGAAACGGATCCCGGAGCTTATGGAAAAACTTAATGTTTCTCATTGGTATGAGGCCCTTGACTATACCCATGCCAAGCAGAATCTCAACCAGATTGCAGAAATGATTCCACGTTCTCTATCAACTCATCGGCAGGAAATTTTTGAATACTGGAAAGACCTCCTGTGGCACGGTGAATTTGATGAACTGCGCAGCACAATAGAAGAACTTTTTCGCAGTCCTGGAAAACGGAAACAGGCATTGAAAAAATTTGACAACTATTTTGCCGGCAACCAGGACCGCATGCACTATTCTGTTTTCAAAGAACACAATCTGCCCACCGGCAGTGGCGCAGTTGAAAGCGCCATCCGAAGGGTGATCAATCTCCGCCTCAAAGGTGCAGGTATTTTCTGGACTGCAGAAATGGCAGAGGTTATGCTGTTTTTACGCAGCCAATTCCTCTGCGGCAGATGGAACATAGTTCTCGGCAATCTGGTTAACAGAACACGAGAAATGTTCATGCAATTCTGGCCGCAGATGACCAATACTGCAGGTTTTCAGCAGGCTGCTTGACTTGCGACAAAATGGGAATGCACCCCCTTTCAAATTCATCCCCCCCCGAGCTCGTCTTCCATGTCTTCCCATTTCCGAGCATACTCTACTCTCAGACCTCCGGACCTCGAGAGATTTTCTCTTGGCGTTTTATTCTCTGCAACAAGTTGAGATTGCGTTAAAAAAAAGAAATCTTGTTCTGTTGGGTCGGGAAAACTTGCCGAACAGGTAGGATTTAGATACGTTACCGGAAAGGAGAAAAACAACACCAAATCCAACTGCCACACAGCCTCATGCCCCAACTCCAGCTGCCCATTTTTCCTGAAGGGATGACCATGATTAACGCCAACCTGGGAGTTATGACCCGGGATGGAACTGTCACCTATATTTATGGGAGCCTGCCGATTTTCTCCCATGCCACCGATGATCTGAAAACATTTCGTTTGATCACCAGCCAATTATATGTCAACGGCAGTGTCAAGCAGGCAGATATATGCCGGGCCTTCGGGGTCAGCAGAATTAGTGTCAAACGCAGCGTCAAGCTGTACCGTGAAAAAGGCGCGGCAGGTTTCTTTGAGCCGCCCCGGCGGCGTGGTCCCGCCGTACTGACTCCGAAAGTGTTGCAGAAAGTCCAGGCCATGCTGGATAATGAGCACTCTATATCCGAGATAGCAAATGAACTGAACCTGAAGGCCGATACCCTGCGGAAAGCGATTTCTTCAGGAAAGCTGCATAAGCCGCAAAAAAAAACTTCTGCCGACAGAGCCAGCTGCAACGACATCAAAAAGTGAACGAAGCAGGGTAGATGCATCCGCTCCCATAGGGATGGGAGCAACCAATATTTTTGGACGCCTTGAAGCAAGCCTGTTTAAACAGGGGCCTGTTGCGCCGGAGTTTTCTCCATGCCTTGATGTGCCCAACGGCGGCGTATTGCTGGCCATACCCGCCCTGTTGAGCATGGGGTTGCTGCGGTATACCGGAAAATACTTTCAACTGCCGCAGGGATATTATGACCTGACCACCATCTTTCTCCTGCTTGCTTTCATGGCCCTGGCTCGGCTGAAAAGAATCGAAGCCCTGAGATATTGTGCCCCTGGAGAATGGGGCAAGCTGCTTGGGCTTGACCGGATCCCTGAAGCAAAGATTCTGCGTAACAAGGTCAGACTGCTCTGCGAAGATAACCAGGCCCCGCAATGGGCCGGTGAATTATGTCGCGACTGGATGGGTATGTTCCCGGAGACGGCGGGAGTGCTGTACATTGACGGTCATGTCCGGGTCTATAACGGTAAACAGACCGAGTTACCTCGCCATCACGTTGCCCGGCAGAAGCTCTGCCTGCGCGCCACAACGGATTACTGGGTAAACGCCATGGACGGCCAGCCGTTTTTCATGATCAATAAGGCGGTAGATCCCGGCCTGCTGACCGTGCTGGAACAGGAAATCATTCCGCGATTGGAACGAGACGTTCCCAGCCAGCCAAGCCTTTTTGAACAAGAAAATAATGCTCTTGTTCCCCGTTTCAGGCTGATCTTTGACCGTGAAGGCTACAGCCCTGACTTTTTCGCCAGGATGTGGAAAAAACGCATAGCCTGCCTGACGTACCATAAGTACCCTGGCGAGGATTGGCCGGAATTGGAATTTTGTGAATATAAGGTCAAGCTGATCTCTGGTCACGAGGTCACCATGCTGCTTGCCGAGCGCGGCATTTTTCTGGGTGGCAGATTATGGGTTCGTGAAATTCGCAAGCTGACAAAAACCGGTCACCAGACATCGATCATCTCCACCGATTATCTGCGTGATCTGACCAGAACTGCAGCGACCATGTTCGCCAGATGGTCTCAGGAGAACTTTTTTAAGTACATGCGTGAGAACTACAGCATTGATGCTCTTGTCGACTATTCGACTGAAAATATTCCTGAATCCACCAGGGTAGTTTGTCCCCTGTACCGAGAGGCGGACCGGGATGTAAGAAACATGGCAGCTCAACTTGGCAGAAAAAAGTGCCAGTGCAACGAGATTGTCCTTTGCGATGACATTGCACCGGACAAGGTAATCGCCTACGAGGAAAAAAAACAGGCCCTTCTGGAGGAGATCAGGGATATGGAGGCAACTCTCGAGGAGTTAAAGGAGTGCAGGCGCAATACCCCCAAACATGTGGAGTTTGCGGACCTGCCGCCGGAAGACCGGTTCAGAAAACTGGGCATGAAAAGCAAATACTTTATCGATGCCATTAAAATGATTGCCTATCGCGCCGAGACAGCCATGGCCAATATCCTCCGCCGCAGCATGCGCCATCAGGATGAAGCCCGCAGCCTGCTCCGCAGTCTGTATGCAACAGAAGCTGATCTTCTGCCGGATTATGATCGAGGTTCACTCACCGTGCGCCTGCATCAACCTGCCAACAACTGCAGTGCGGAGACGATCAAAAAACTCTGCCGCAATCTCAACGAGGCAAGGATGAAATTTCCAGGCACGGAATTGCGGTTGATTTACGATCTGGTGTCATAACAAATTCCTTGAGGTCCGGAGGTCTGACCTTAGAGTCATAAAAAATAAAATTTTTAAATATCGAATAAGGTTAGATTGTGCGTAACGAAGTGGAGCCACAATCTGAACCGTTTGTTGGACAAGCCCGGTGATATAATAGAAAAGAGCTTTTTACGGCAAGGCTGCCTGATCAGGCAGAGTCAGGAGCAGTGGGAAAATTCCTGCCGGAGATGTGATCTTTGACAAGATGGCTTTCCTGGAAGTGGCCCATGGAAGCAATATATGGCGTTTTTTGAGCGCAGGTACCCATTACCGGGTCATTCGGTTTTTTTCATTCCTTGGCTGTGATCTGCCGGTTACATAACGATTCTCCCTTGACAAATTATCTGCGGGGGGGCAGGTGAACGTATTGGTGGCTTTGGGATCATGACCTGGATAATCTTCATAATTTTTCCGCATGCCCGGCAGTGAATTCCAGGGCGCTGTTTACGAATGCTTTTGAATCTCCCGGCAGGGGTGACCCGCAGCACCAGCTGAAGGAACCTGATCAGCTTTTTACTGCACGGATGCAGAAACCCGTAACTGCGGGTCCTGCGGAATCCCCTTGGCAGGACGTGCTGCATGAGCAGGTAGAGAAACTTCTCCCCGGTAACGGTTCTGGTCCTGCAGGTTCCGGTTTTGGCGTGAAGATACCGGTAGGTGATCATCCCGTCTTCATTCTTCAAGATATCCTCTTCACGGATGACACCCCGATAGAGGTACTTGCCGAGATAGATGACAGCCTTATCGCCGTTGCCCACATCCTTGCAGTCAACTACCCAGTCCTTTGGACAGGTTTTGGGCACGTGCAGGCCATGCTCAACCACGGCCTGCAGCAGTTTTGCCCGGAAGACTTTGGCCAGGGCCTTGTGGTTGAAGAGATAGCCGGTGTCTTTAACCCGCCAGAGTCCGGTTTTCAGGTTGATTGTTGCTGCGGGCATGACCACATGGATATGTGGGTGATAGTCAAGAGTCCTTGAATGGGTATGCAGGACTGCGGTGAACCCTGCCGCACCACCAAGGTGTTTATCATTTTTGGCAAAAGTTTTGAGGGTCTCCTGGACACAGGAAAACATCAGGGAATAGATGATCTTCTGGTTTTTCCAGGCCAGTTCCCTGAGCTGGGACGGCAGGGTAAAGGTGATCAGGAAATACCTGGCTGGCAGCCGCTTGTCCAACTGGTTGTCGATCCACTGATCGTTTTCATGGTTCTGGCAGTGGGGACAACTGCGATGACCGCAGGAATGCGGGATATAGGTTTGCTGCCCACAGGCACACTGGGCAAGCATATGGGGGCCATGCGTCTGCCGGCACTGTTCCATAACCGCAAGAGCTTTCCTGTGGCTTGGCAGAATCGTGTTGGTGTAGCGCTTGAGGAACGAATTCTTGAACTGACGGATAATCTCGGAGAGCAGTATCATTTGACACCTCCCCATGTCAGAGGGAAATCGTTGATCAGCGTATTGATGGCTTGGCGAAGATTGTTGCCGGTCGTGCTGGTCAGATGGGTGTAGCGGGAAGTGGTCAGGATGGAGGCATGGCCGAGAATCTGCTGCAGTTCTATCAGGTCAACACCAGCTTCGAGCAGATGGGTCGCATAACTGTGGCGCAGGGAATGGCATGAAATTTTTTTTTATGCCGAGCTGGGTCACCACGGCCTTCATAGCACACTGGATGCCTCCTCTGTCCAAGGGCGTATCGGCCAGGGCAGCGTATTTTATGCCCCGCTTTCTGCTGGGAAAAAGAAAATGCGGGTGCCGGTGTACGCTCCAGAAATTCCTGAGAACATGCAGGGTGTTGACCGGCAGGGGAACCAGCCTGTCTTTGTTGCCTTTGGCGTTGCGGACATGGACACGCATGGCTTTGGCATCGATATCCGCTATGGTCAACCTGATGCCTTCACCCAGGCGTAATCCCAGGCTGTACAGGGTAAAGAAAAAGACTTTGTAACTTAACCGGTCGGTTGCTGCCACCAGCCGCTGAACCTCTTCAACGGAAAGGATGTCCGGAATACGGCTGGTCTTTGGCGGTTTGACAAGCTTCACCTCCTGCCATGGCCTGTCCAGTACATAGGTATAAAAAAATTTCAGACCATAGAGATCCAGCTTGACCGTACTCCATGAATGGCGCTCGAGCAGGTCGGTAAAATACTCAAGAAGTTGATCGGAGTTCAGGTCGTCAATTCGGCCTCCGAAATAATTGCCGATCCGCCTGATGGCCCTGGAATACGCATCAACGGTCTTGGGCTGCAGCCCCTTGAGCTTCAAATGTTGCTGGTGTTTACGGTAATAACGGGCAAAGGTGGGATTATCGGGCATGTTGGTATTCACTGTAACCTCCCTGAATGAAATTAATAAGACGACAAAAAGAGTTGCCGCACCATATTTATTTCTGTTACAGGAAATAGAGAAATATTACAGCAAAGTTATACCGATAATCAGACATGGACGCTGCCTGCCGCTTTGCGGCTTCGTCCAACAAGTTATTACATAGCCATTCCACCTGTAACTCATTGATTTCTCGTTGCCAAGTTATTCGCCAGTAGAAACTTCATCGAAAAAACTCTTTTTCGAAAAACATTGACAACGTAAAAACAGTAAATTAGCATTCATTAGGCTATATATCAATCACTTTATACATGATAATCAGCAGAATGATAGCATCATATGATTCAAATTCCACCACAGCTTCTTCACAGCTATATCGATTTTATTTACAGTAACGGTATCCAGTCAGGGGAACAGCAATATTATGTGAAGTGGCTTCGATATTATCTCGATTACTGCCATAAGTATAACTCCAGGCACGATGACGGAAAATCCCTGTCCACTTTCAAGCAATTCCCGAATAGGGCTTAAACGCCGCAATAGCGTCATCAATAAAAATATGTTTCGTAAACATTTTGAAAAATAATGGGAAGAATTTAAATTTTCTTTGACATTCCAATAAGTTACGGGTTTTGACTTTTTGTAAGAAAAACAACAACTTATAAGGAGGCAACATGTCGAACCAAATTAAAGCCATCGTGAAAGCACACAGCAGAGATATCGCACGCAACAAGGAGATCAAACTGCGCAAGCACTTAAATGCCGATGCTCTGTTCTCAACCATGAAAGCCGGATTTGACAGAATTGAAGATCACCGGCCCGGTACTATACAACATTCTCTTGGTGATGCGCTCATGGCCGGGTTTGCCATGTTTTCACTCAAGGATCCCTCGCTGCTGGCTTTTGACGAGCGTAGGATTAAAGCACCGCATAATCTGATGACTATTTACGGTATAGGGAGCATCCCCTGTGATACCTCCATGCGTGAGATTTTGGACGGTGTCGATCCCAACGACCTCAGACCGTTGTTTAAGGACGCATTCAGGCAGGTGCAGAGAGGCAAAGTTCTTGAGCAGATGGTGTTCATGCAGGGATGTTATCTCCTCAACCTTGATGGCACCGGTTATTTTTCCTCCAGCAAACTTTTCTCAGATGCCTGCATGGAAAAACATCATGAAAACGGCAAGATTACTTATTATCTGCAGGCAGTTGGCGCAGCCATTGTTCACCCTGATTTCAAAGAAGTTATTGCTCTGTGTCCTGAAACGATCAGGAAGCAGGATGGAGCAAAGAAAATGGACTGTGAACGTAAGGCCACTGAGAGACTTTTAGAAAAATTTCGTAGGGATCATCCTCACCTGAAGGTTATTGTCAATGAGGATGCTCTGGGTTCCAATGCGCCGCATATTGAGGATCTTGAACGGTATAATTGTCACTATATTCTCGGAGTCAAAGAAGGTGACCATAAATTTCTCTTTGAGTACGTTGACCAGGCTGTCAAAGAAGGCAAAGCCGTTGAACTTGACATGGCTGATGAGAAGAAGGAGAATATCAACCACTATTTTCATGTCGTTTATGACGCCCCGCTCAACAAGTCAAATCAGGACCGCCGGGTGACCTTTATCGAGTACTGGGAAGAAAATACCAAAACAGGAAAAATTCAGCATTTCTGCTGGATTACCGATCTGGATATCACCGAGGACAACCTGTACCTGTTCATGCGTGGTGCCCGTGCCCGGTGGAAAATAGAAAATGAGACGTTCAACACCCTGAAGAATCAGGGGTATAATTTTGGTCACAACTACGGGTTGGGCAAGCAGCATTTGAGCGAAGTATTTGTTCACCTGGTTATGCTGGCATTCCTGATCGACCAGATCCAGCAACTCTGCTGTCCCTTGTTCAATGCCGTGTGGAAGGAATGGAAAACCAAACGTTCCCTGTGGGAGAAGATTCGCTTTCATTTCCATGGATTTATTATCGAGACGATGGAGGATCTCTATCGATCTATCCTGGATCATAGGCAGGTTCCATTGCCGTTATAAAACGGTAACCGAATATGTCAAAGATCACTCCCCGGTCAAAAAAAGCAAGCCGGGACGAGAGGACAGGTGCGTCCAGAAAATAGAAAATTGTAGCCAAAATTGGCGGAATGTGTGGTCATGCTGCCGTCAGGAGTATATTTTCTGAGCCGGCAACGCTCCGATGGACAAATTTTAAACTTTCAGATGGCTGGGCAGCGCCGTCCGGGAATTCCTGCCAGATGACACATTGTCACGGGATCTTTATTGTCGGCTTCATAAGCACGGGTCAGATACGTGATTCAAAATCGGAACAGAACTGTGACGCAATCTTTTTTTTCTCATGAATTGTATCCTCCCGGCGCAATCGTTAATATTTACTGAGATCATATACGCCACGGAAACAGTTCACGACGGTTATGCGATAAAATGGATAAATTGGGGGCTGGAATGTAAGGCCGGAAATGCCTTGTCGCTTCATATCCGTTTTCTTCCACTTGGTCGCAACGGGGGATGTATCTCTTTTGCAGATGTGCTAATGATATGAGTATGGACAACCAGACAATAGACACCAGGCAGTTTT
>OFBB01000182.1_pt1 | contig 9949 bp, 5 predicted proteins | sample 1520401 | NCBI WGS metagenome assembly OFBB01 (sample SAMEA3696446, study PRJEB22514) | metagenome | biome: water; feature: marine; material: hydrothermal vent | place: Pacific Ocean | collected 2014-08-12 | depth 1521 m | reverse complement strand
AATTTAATAAAATATATAATATAAATAAAATATATAAGTATATATAAGTGTAATATATTCAGAGACTATTTGTAGGCATAACATTCTGACATGCCCCGCTCTACGAGTATGAATATTGTGTAATAAACCATATTTTGGACTTATCAAAATAAAACTATTGAACACACCATAAAATAATATAAAATAAAAATAATTATTATTAAATTCATTACGCCGAATAAGTAATAAAAATTAGTGATTTATTGGTTTTCCTCTTTTTCAACTGTTATTATTAAATCTTTTCCTTCTTCATAATCTCTATCCATATATACACTTACACAGCCAGTTCCCATTGATATCGGTTTTCCGACAATGATATTTTCCACAACCCCATTTAGTTTATCGGAATGTCCTTTTTCAGCCGCAGAATATAAATGTTTTACAGTTTCTTCAAACGCAGCTCTTGCAAGAACTGATGCTTTTTCACCACTTAATCCATGCCTACCTATTGATTTAACAGAGCCATCGGCGGACATGATATCTGCTATCACCATTAAATGCCTTATATCAACATTAAGCCCTTGCTGATTTAAAACACCACTTATTTCATTTATAATGGCATTTCTGGCTGCTTCTATACCCAATACAGCTTGAATCTCCAAGATATTATTTGAAGTAGTTCTTATTGTATCCACTCCATTAATCTCAAATACGGCACTTAAATTTGAACCTTCACTATGCAATACATATTCCCCAGTTGTATCGTCTTTTTTAACAATTACCCTAGGTATATTTGGAACTCCTTTTAAATGAATGGATTTAACTTTTGGAATTCTTTTTCTAAGTGCTTTTAATGATGGTGTTTTTATTATTAATTGAAGAATATTACCTTTCTGTTCTATTTTTAATTTCATCTTCTTTTTAATGGCTTCCATTACATCATCAGCAGTTATATTTCGTTGGTTCATTGATTCTGGATTTAATACTACATTTATAGCCAGTTTAACCATGTCTATATGTATATCTTGTGCAATATTTTGAACAGTTATACTTTCAATGTTTTTTGCTACTTCTTCCGCCTTACTTTTATCAAATGCATATTCTTCTGTTAAATATACTGTCATTGTAGGGGTAGATGGCTCTTTTCTAGCATCTACAATTTCAATCATCCTTGGAAGACCAAGTGTAACATTTAACTCCGCAACCCCAGCATAGTGAAATGTTCTCATTGTATTGTGAGTAAGTATTCCATCATAAGTTGTGAATGTTTCAAGACCTTCTACTGAGATATCATATACATATTTATTATTTTCATAGGTTATTTCTTCAATTGATACAATTTCATCCCAAACTATATCTGAATTAACTGCCTTTTTTAATAAATAGTATTCTTTTATGTTGTTAATGTCGATATTTTTTTCTTTTGCAATTTTTTCCATTTTGGCGATATGTCTTTGAAGTGCCCTTCTACCAATTTTTTGTTTATTTGTAAATTTCCTTGCATAAACTGGTGAATAACCAACTTTATCCGATAATACAAGGAATGCATCACCTATTGATGGAATCATATCTATTAAATCATAGGTGTTTTTATCATCTAATGATTGAACTAACTCTTTTAATTTTTCTGCCTTTTTTGGAATTGTAAAGCCAATTTCATCCATATATATTTTTGCATACCTGTGAGGTATAATTAAACCATATTGCTCCTTCATTGTTGTTTTTATTGTGAATATGTTAAATCTGGACAGCAACAACGCCATGTCATCAATTAATCTCTTTGAGGACGAATATACCCTTATTACCTTTCTATCTGGATTTACATTTCCATCTCCATCAAAGTATCCCCTGATTACTCCCTTAACAAATTCCTTTTTAGCACCATATACAAAATCTACAACTTTCTTTTCAGTAGAATAAGCTCCGAACTTACCCATAAACTCGGACAATACTAACGAATTTATTCTTATATCATGACTTTCTGCAAACCCGCTATTGTTATCATATTCATTATAACTTAAATTGTGTCTTTCAGCGAATTTTCTGATTTTTTCCAATACTTCTTCATTTACATTAGAAATTGACACAAAATACTTTGAAGAATATCCTTCTGCTAAATAAACTCCAATTAAATAGCCAAAATCATAATCAAGATTTATATTATTTATTATTGGCTTTCCATTTATTTTTGGTGTAATTGTGTTGTTGTTTTCATCTATTACATAATTTCCACAATTATTGACATACTCACCAATATTTATGGCATCCACGCAATTTGCAGGCATATGCTTTACAGTTGGAATTCTACCTCCAACTTTTAAATCCGAACCTTTTACAGGGACTACCTCATTATTTTCCCTTATTACAAAGGAATGATATGGTGTTGCTGTAATACTTCTACCTGATTTTGTTTTTATCTTTATCAACTTTTTAGGATTTTCATGCCTTATACAGCTTATTATTCTTTTCCAGTGTATTTTCTCGTCTTGGTCTAAGCTTGGAACATACAAATCAGTAGGCAAATCACAAACTTCTGAGCCGTTTATGTCCATATATCCATAATTATCAATACATTCATCAACGAGAGCTCCGATTTTTATAGGTTTTATGAGCTCCCCTTCTTTTATTATTATTTCCTCCTCATAAGGTAGTGACATCTGTGTTCCCGGTTCCCCGAGAGATTGAGCTGCCACAACCCCAACTGATTCATTAGCTTCAACGAGTGTTCTTTCGTAGGATTTAATAGTTTCAGAAATTATATCATTTATTAGATTTTCATCTTCTATTTTTTCAGCTATTAATTTGTCAGTTAATTCTTTTTTTAACAATAATGGTAATATTGTATTTTCTAATTTTTGTTCCAGTATGGTTTTTTCCATTTATTCCACCATTTTAGGTATATATTTTATAAAAAAGATAAAATATGAATATTTTTATTTTATTATGGTGGTGTGTTCAGGAGCTCCAAACAGTAATGATATTCTCATATGTCAATCTCCCGTATTTTTAAACACACCATAATTACTTATTCATATTTTGACTTAACTTTTGTAAATATTTTATCCAAATCCACAGATTTTCCATGGTCTGCTTTGGCTGGATCTACTCCATCGTCCCCATAGGTAAATTGGACAATCATTCCTTTTGAATCCCTTACTGAGGTATCATATTCCACTTTGAGGTCTTGAAGAGCATTTACCAATCTTCTTTGCATGTATCCAGATTGTGCCGTCCTAACCGCCTGATCCACTAACCCTTCTCTTCCCCCCATGGCGTGGAAGAAGTATTCTGTGGGTGTCATACCATTCTTATAGCAATTTCTAACGAAACCGTGGGATTCCGCGGATAAACTTCCTTTTTCGAAGTGAGGTAGTGTTCTATCTCTATATCCTCTGAATATCCTTCCTCCCCTAACTGCTTGCTGTCCAACACAACCTGCCATCATTGTAATGTTCAATAATGAACCCCTTGCACCAGTTCTTGCCATTACTGCCGCATGGTTTTCCTTACTTAAATTTCGTTCGGCAATTTTACCTGCTTCGTCCCTAGCCTTCCCCAATACTTGCATAATATATGCTTCCCTTGATTCTTCTGGACTTCTTCCGGGCAATAATTCAAGTGTTCCGTTTTCATATTCTTTAATTATTTCCTCAACTTCGGTCTCTGCTTTATCCAAGGTTGTTTTTATTTCATCAATAGACTCTTCTGAAATATCTTCATCATCAATACCTGTTGTAAAACCTTTTATCATCATAGATTTTATGGACATTTTTGTCGATGTGTCGAGGAATATTCTTGCCTGTTCTGAACCAGATTCTTTAACTATCGTATTTAATACAATTCCTGCCTCAGAACCATATCCATTTTTATCAATAACTCCTTTCAGGAGCTCCCCATTTATTATCACCACATAGGAATCATGAGGACAATCTTCTTTTTCACAACTTTCACATTTTTTACAGGTTTTTGCCCTATATTTTAGCGTTAAATCCTTAGGAAGTGTTTTACTAAATAATGTTCTTCCACTGTATAATTCTACTCCATCTTCAACTTTATCGGGAGCTCCCAAATCCATGTCAAGGTTGGCACTTCTTAACAATATTGAAGCTTCATCTTTTGTAAAGTAGGAACTTGTTAGCACATATGCTCCAGATATGAAATCGTGAATTGCCCCAATAATTGGACCACCATATCTTGGAGAAACTATATGGTTTTCTACAAGCATTATGGCTTCTGCCTCTGCTCTTGCTTCTTCTGATTGAGGAACATGTATGTTCATCTCATCTCCATCAAAATCTGCATTGTATGGCGGACATACACAAAGGTTATGCCTAAATGTCCTATATGGTAAAACTTTTACCCTGTGTGCCATAATTGACATTCTGTGTAATGAAGGTTGTCTATTGTATAATACAATATCTCCATTAATCAAATGTCTCTCAACAATCATTCCTTCTTCCACTTTCTCCGACCAAAGTTCTTTAACTTTATCGGTTATTTTTATTTTATATTCTTCTTCTTTTCCATCTCTCGTCTTTACTTTTTTGATAAGATAATTAACACCAGGGTGGTTGTCTGCACCATTTGCTATGAGCTCCCTTATTTTATCAATATTGTATTTTGTGACTTTCTCAGGAATAGTTAATTCTTTTGCTATTTGCTTTGGAATACCTACTTCATTTATACTTAATCTTGGGTCTGGTGAAATAACTGTTCTTGCTGAGAAATTTACCCTTTTACCTGCAAGATTATGCCTAAATCTACCTTCTTTACCTTTTAATCTTTGAGCGATAGTCCTGAGGGGTCTTCCGCTTCTATGTCGTGCAGGAGGTGTTCCAGGTGCTTCATTATCAAAATATGTGTTTATATGGTATTGTAATAAATCCCAAAGGTCTTCAATAATTAAGTTAGGAGCTCCTCCCTCAATATTCTCATCTAACCTTTGATTAATTCTAATAATATCCACTAATTTATGGGTTAAATCATCTTCACTTCTTTCCCCACTTTCAAGCGTAATAGAAGGTCTAACTGTAACGGGTGGCACAGGGAGACTTGTTAAAATCATCCATTCGGGTCTTGCCACTTCTGGATTAATACCTATCAACATACAATCTTCATTAGGTATTTTTTCAAGAATTTCCCTAACTTCCGAAGACATCAACTGTTTTTGGGTTTTTCCTTCGATTTGCAAATAAGCCGTTGGTTTGGAATATTTTATATCATATTTAGTTTCTCCACAGTATGGACAAATATCTTTTCCAGCCCCTTCTTTTAACACATCGTCAGCCAACTGCCATTTATCTCCGCCTTCTTCTTCCAAAGTTTCCATTTTTTTAAGATATTCCATTCTTCTGGTTTCACTTAAAGCCACTTTTCCACAGTGCGGACATACTGCCTTTAATATTTTGTATATGTCTTTTGCATATCCAATATGAACAGCAGGTTTTGATAACTCAATATGTCCGAAATGACCGGGACATGTTCCTACTCTTCCTCCGCAGGTTTTACATACAAGACCTGGGTCTATTACCCCCAATCGAGTATCCATTAAACCTCCATCTATTGGATATCCATCATCATCGTAGGTATCAGCAGTTACGATTTTTGCTACTGAAATTTTTCGGATATAGTCAGGAGACAATAACCCAAACACTATTCCCCCGATTTCTTTTGGAATGTCATATTTATCCATTAAATCACCTATATTATGGCATAGTTATTAAATATCCTAAATATCTCCAATTTATTATTGTAATAAGAATAAATAAGAATAAAAATTAAAAAATTATAATTTATACTCTGTCTTTTAATTCAAGCTTTGGATTTATTCCCATACTTCTAAGTTCATCCAATAATAACTTAAATGCATAAGGCAATCTTACAGAAGGTATTTTTCTATTATTTTGAATATCTTCTGTTTCGCCACATGCCTGACATCTTTTCATTCCTCTTTTGTGGTCATATATTGCCACTTCACCACAATTGGAACAAATATAACATTCATAAGGGTCAGATTCATCAAATAATCTTTCCTTTAATAATAATGCTGTTCCATGCCCGATAAGAACATCCCTTTCCATTTCTCCAAATCTTAAACCTCCTTCTCTTGCTCTACCTTCTGTTGGCTGTCTTGTGAGCACCTGTATAGGACCCCTACTTCTTGCATGCATTTTTCCTGCCACAAGGTGATGTAATTTCTGGTAGTATGCTATTCCAACAAATATTTCGCATTCAAGTTTTTTTCCAGTTTTTCCATCAAACATTACTTCTTTACCATTGTGTTTGTATCCGCACTCTTCCATGGAGCTCCGTAATTCCCATTCTGGGTCTCCACTAAATATAGTTCCATCTATTCTTTTACATTTCATAGAACCTACTTTTCCACCAATCATTTCCAATACCTGACCAATAGTCATCCTTGATGGAATTGCGTGAGGATTAATTATTAAATCTGGAACTACTCCATTTTCAGTAAATGGCATGTCCTCTTGGGGAACTATAAGACCTAAAACCCCTTTCTGACCGTGTCTTGAAGCAAATTTATCTCCCAATTCTGGGATTCTTAAATCTCTTACTCTGATTTTTGCCAATCTATTCCCTTCTTTGGTTTCAGATAATATCACGGCATCTACGATACCCCCTTCTCCATGTCTAACTGTAATAGAGGTATCCCTTCTTTGAGATTTAGACCTTAAAGATATATCTTGCTCTTCCAAAAATCTTGGTGGCGAGGTTTTTCCAATTATTACATCACCAGATTTTACCTCAGATTCTACTTCTACAATACCATCGTCTCCTAAATTTCTATAAGCCTCTTCTGCTCGGTATCCTCTAACTCCTTGCTCTGGAATTTCAAACCTATCCACCTGTCCTCCAGGGTGTCTTTTTTCAAAACCTTCATAGCTTCTAAAAAAGCTACTTCTTGCAAGTCCTCTTTCGATTGATGCCTTATTTATAATAAAAGCATCCTCCATATTGTATCCTTCATAACTCATTACAGCTACAACAAAATTTTGACCTGCTGGTCTTCTGTCAAATCCAAGTATCTCTTGGTGTTTAGTTCTAACAATAGGAACTTGAGGATAATGTAATAAATGTGCCTTTGTATCCATTCTTAATTTCATATTTGCCATTGGCATTCCAAGGGATTGCTTACCCATTGCCGCCGCCATTGTAATCCTTGGAGCTGAGTTATGTTCGGGATATGGGGCAACACCCGCACCTATTCCAAGTATTGATAAGGGGTCAATTTCAAGATGTGTGTGATTTTCGGTTAAATCTTTTTCATAGTTCGCAATATATGCATTTTCTTCTTCTTCTGCATCTAAATATTCAATAACCCCCATTTCAACCAATCCTGAAAATGTAAGTTCTCCCTGTTTTATTTTTTTAATATGTTCTTCGTTTAATTTGGATACTCCATTTTCTACAACAATTAACGGTCTAACAGCCCTACCCGCATCTGTGGATATGTGTATATCGGAGCTCTCCTCATTGTAAGATATTGAAGTAAAAGGAGACATTTCGCCGTTCCGCCTATTATCTCTTAAATATTTTATCAATTCATCAGGAGATTCCACTGAACCAATTAATTTTCCATTTACATATAAATTTGCATATTTTTCCAAGGTTTTCACCTTTTTAACCTAATAAATTTTATTAAATAAGGCAGTAAATAATTATTAAATAATTATTAAATAGAATTAAAAATTTAAATATATATTATTTAAAATACATATTAATAACTATCCTTAGCTGATTTTACATATCCGGATTCGTTTAATAATTCAATTATTTTGTCATCACTTTCATTTGTTGTAATTTCACACATTACAGCTATGTTTTTAACCAAACCACAGTTTGGACCCTCGGGAGTTTCTGATGGACAAATTTTTCCCCACTGGGTAGCATGTAAATCCCTTGCTTCAAAGTGTGGCTGAGACCGCGATAAAGGAGATACCAATCTTCTAAGTTGCGAAACTGTTGATAAATAACTTGTTCTATCAAGTAATTGACTTACACCAGTTCTACCACTAACCCAGTTTCCTGTTGCCATAGCATGTCTTATCCTTTCAGTTAAAACATCGCTTCTAACTGCCGCCTGAATTGATGGAGATTTATTTCTTATTGCCTGTCTCTCTAATTGGTATTTCATATCTTTATTTAATTGATTAAATGAATACCTAAAAAGGTCTTCCATCAAGTCTCCTGCTAATTTTAATCTTTTATTTGCATAGTGGTCTTTATCATCTTCAACCCTTAATCCCAAATATAATTCTATGGCATTTTTAGCCATCCTACCCAAATAAACACATTTTTCAAATAAATTTTCCTTTTCAACACCCATATGAGGCAATAAATAATTGCACAATATAGTTTCGGCTCTTTTAAGCCTATATTCTTTTGGCTGACCTGGGGCTACTCTTTTCCCAATGTATTCCAAAGCATCCTCTTGGGTAATTACCTGATGTTCTTCTCGTGTTTCAAGTATGTTAGCTATTAACTGCATACTTACAGCAGGGTCTTCCGAGATTATTTTAAATACCTCGCTATCATTTTCAGCACCTAACGCTTTTAGCAATATAACAAGAGGAATATTTCCAGACATTCCCGGGAATGACACATTTAATCTTCCGTCGTCGTGTTTTTCCACGGCACATAACGCCCTAAATCCATGTCTTGTCGAAAATACTTTTGCAATATAAACTGGTTTTCCTGTTTTTTCTACTTTCTCACACAATATTCTATTTGGAATTAAATCCTCCTGTGCTACAACTGCCTTTTCTGAACCATTAACGATGAAATATCCCATAGGGTCTCTTGCGTCTTCCCCCATTTTTACCAATTCATCTTCGGACTTACCATTTAAATGACAGATGATAGAGCCAAGCATAACAGGGAGCTCCCCAATGTAAGCTTCAACAGTTTCCCCTTCTTCTACTTCATATTTATTACCTTCTTCATCTTCGCCTCCTCCCATTATAGGAGTAATTTCCAAATATAGGGGAGCCGAATAGGATAAATTTCTAATTCTTGCTTCAACTGGATATATTTCCTTAACAGAGCCGTCTGCTTCTTTATTTATTGGTTTTCCTACTCTAACTTTTCCAAATTTTACTTTGAATCCTCCTTTAACTTCTGCCTCAATAGGAGCTGCTTCATTTATAACTTTTTGGAGACTATTCTCTACAAATTTATTATATGAGTTAATATGGTGTTCAACCAAACTATTTTCTTTAAAAAATTCATCAACAATTACACGGGATTCCATGGTTTTCCCCCTTATTTAAAATTATTATAAATATAAATATTTTTATTAGTATGCTAAATATACAGAACGAAATGATAATTAATAATAAATACACATAATAATATAAATATATTAATATATATTGGGAATTAAAATTATATTGAACAAAAACTATTCTAGTTTTTGTAGCTCTCCGCTTCGCTTCGATAATTCTAAAAAAATACTCACTTTTTCCTTCGAAAATGGAAAAATATTTAAATTGTTTTTTTGACTACTAACCTATAATATGTAGAATATCCCGATGTTGGGCTATCTCTTGATATTTTAACTACATCGCCGGGTTCTGCCCCAATTTCTTCAATAACTGGGTCAATATCAAATATTTTTGGTAGCTGTTGTATCTTTATATCATATTTCTCTAATAACTTTTGAACTTCTTCCTTTGAAATAACTTCATGCTTAGGAACCATTTGGTGTGATGACACTTTCACAATATGGCCTCCGTAGATTTAAAATAGAATAAACTTATCATGTGCATCATACGAAATAACTCTTACTACTATTTATTTTTTTCGCTTGATTGCACAATTCCTAAAATTTTTAACGAAAAATTATATGTAAAAGTTGTGATAAAAACAATAGTAAAAATTCATCGTAATCATAGATAATTATCTTCAATTAAATTAAGTTTGTTATACGTGTCTAAGACAAGAGATTTTA
>OFBB01000179.1_pt1 | contig 10066 bp, 6 predicted proteins | sample 1520401 | NCBI WGS metagenome assembly OFBB01 (sample SAMEA3696446, study PRJEB22514) | metagenome | biome: water; feature: marine; material: hydrothermal vent | place: Pacific Ocean | collected 2014-08-12 | depth 1521 m | reverse complement strand
GCAACATCCGCTCTCAGGGAACGAATTTTTTCCATGACATTCTGAACAAACGGATTGTCTTTTATACGCTCTGCAATCTCTTTAATCCTGGACTCAATCTCCTGACGCCTTGCCTGAGTTTCAGAAAAATTAGCAGTAGCGTCATTATGTTGTAATAATTCATCACTATAACCCATGATTATGGCTATATGCTCGTGTAAATCAGTAGAAGTCTTTAAAGTATCCAGACGTTTGGTTGCCAGTTCAAGATGCTCATCCCATTTATGATCCAGTTCTCTTAACTTTCTATGCAGGGCCAACACTTCATCTGTCCCTCTGGCCCCTTCCTGCTCGGTCAATTCTTTAACCCTGTCAGCAAGACCGGTCACAATACCAACATATTGTCTTAATTTTAAATCCAGGGTCACAGCGCCATCTGCCAGTTGATCCTTAATGATCTTGGTGAGGTCATTTTCCATTTCCTTTAACTTCTTTTCCACCAGAACCTGCAAAGTACCATTATCATAGGCTTCCAGAGCCATAGGATGCACGCCAATATTGCCCAGCATGAATTCAGCCCGCAGCAAACCAACCTCAAAATCAGGCACTTCTCTTAATCTGGACAAAAATAAAGCCTGACCAACATCAGCCAGGATTAACCCTACTTTTGTCCGTGTAGCTGGCAATTTGCTTACATCAATCTCTCCACCTACCTCTATTAAAGGAATCAATCCGCGATATACCTTACCCCTTGAACCATCCACTGTTACTTCTTCGCCGTCAAGATTGCGTAAGATTTCCAGACGCTTGACCCCTATCACAGCAGGAATGCCAAGCTCTCTTGAAGTAATAGCTGCGTGGCTGGTATCTCCACCTGCATCAGCAATAATGGCAGAAGCAATACGCATACCAGGTACCATATCAGGATCAGTTCGTTCAGCAGCCAGCACATCTCCTTTGCCGATCTTATTAAGCTCAAGGGCAGAGCGTAAAAAACGCACAACTCCCTGACCAGCTCCTCTGGATGCGCCATTGCCTTCTACTATAACCTCCGCGCTTTCCAGAGCTTTTGGCTCCACTTCCATCCTGCGCATGAAAATAGTATGCGGATGCTTTTCCAGTTCTTCATTCCACCTGGTTTCTGGCCTGGCCTGCACAAACCACAGACGGTCAGAGCTATCAATACAAAACTCTGTATCCATAATCATGCCACCATAGGCCCTGCTAATTGCTCTCACACCTTTGGCCACCATTTCAGCCTGGGCAAGAGACAAAGACCAACGACAGGCCTCTTCATCAGGCAAATCAACAACTTTAGTGCCCTCACCACTATCGTCATAAACAATTTTTTTGGCCTTATAACCCATATACCGGATCACAACTTCCTGACCGTCATCCCGCTGAAAAACATAAAACTTATCCGGTGTAACCATACCACTAACCACAGCCTCACCCAGACCATAGCTGGCATCAATAGAGACCAGATCTTTACGGTCAGTGCCCCGGCATCCGGTAGCAGTATCAGCGCTAAAGGCAGTACCGGAAATAACCGGATTAATCATGCGCATGATACACACAGACAAAGAAGTATTTTCAATGGCCCACTCCTTTTTGGCCTGAATAGCAATGGAATCATCTCCAGTGCTTTCTGCTCTGGCTACTGCATCTAAAATCGCTTCCCTTCGATAAGTCATGCTGCGCAAATTATAGGCTGAGGCACAATCCCAGTGATAAGCCTCAACAACAGCATCTTCTCCAACAATATTCAAATATGTATCCTGGAGACCGGCAAAGGCCTTCTTCCTGCTGTCCTCACCAGCAGCAGAAGAACGCACAGCAACAGGGACATTTTCATGGCCAGCTTCCTTGCATATGTCATGATAAGCCTGACGCACTGCTTCCCGCACATCTTCTGGCAGGTCAACAGAAAGTATAGCTACCTGAACCAACACAGAACGCTTTCTTAATTGATCAATTCCTTCAGGAGAGGTAGCAAATCCTTCGACAACATTGTTGATAAAAGTACGCAGGCGAATCTGAGTTCCTTCCCCCACTATTACTTTTCTGACTTTCCTGGCTGTATCTCTTACAAATTTTTTCAAATATTCCGGATCCTTGTTTATTTCATCATCATTCCAGTCAATGGTATCATATTCTTTATCAACAACCGACCTGATTGTGGCAGCATTAACTCTGGTTTCATCCAGAAGTTTATGGAAGGCTAAAGAGGAAATGGCTCTGAATTGGGGGGCCCTGATGTCTTCGATAGTACTTATAATGGCAGTATTATAATTTTTTCCGCCAACCAATAGCTCCGCTTCTTCGCCAATGGTTTTAATATCTTTACCAGTCAAAACCAGTTTTTGTTTAATCTTTTCCACATCTCTGGCCGTCCTGGTTTTGCACTGACCCTGTTGGTTTTCTCCTCTGGCCATTACCATCTCCTTTTTCAAAAATTAATTATTTTTAGGTTTAATATTAAAAATTAGAAAAGACCTTAGACGTGGGGAGACAAACCTCCACGTCTAAGGCTCTACCTGATTAACTGTTACAAAATTGTCGCTTTATTATCCCGTAGTGCTTTAACTAGTCAATAGCATTTAGGCAATTTTCTGTCCACAATGATGGCAATATCTGGCTTCCTCAAACACAACCGGTTCTTTACAGGTTGGACACAAATTAGGAATCGGCATAAGCTCAACCAGAAGCTCCCCTTCTTTAACCGGGACCATTTTCTTATCCTCTTGATAGTCAGCAAACTTGAGCACTCTCTTAACTATGCCATCAACAGGAGAAAGAACAGCCTTTTCCTGTTTCATAATGGAGATGTTAAACAACTCCTCGCCTTTCTTTACCCTGTCTCCCGGCTTGACATGCATGACCCACAAATCACCTGTGCTGGGGCTGCCTACATGATATGGATTATCAGGATCAGCCATCTCAATACCTGCCTGTTCACCACCTGTAGCTTCGCCAACCTTGACCTGATAGGTAAAAAACTCAGAGTCCAGACTATACCTGACCACACTCATTCCATTGACATCCATGTTGGATATATCCAGAATCACCATGTGATGAGGCTTACCATTGGAATCATCAAAATCAAGGGAATCGCCTGGCTTTAAACCTTCAAACCACACGTCCAGAGGCACACGGTTGGGATCGCCAAACTGGCGTTTAAACTCTATTGTCTTTAAAGCATCTCCTGGATGGTTTAAATACATGACAAATTCTTCAGCAGTTGGTTCCCGACCCAGACGTTCAGCCAGAGACTTACGCTCGGCCTCCAGATCAATATTCTCCAGAGTGGCTAAAGGTGAATTTTCTGTTCTCTCCAGAAGAGCCTGCTCCCAATGCTCCCCAAACGCGCTTTCATAAACCCAATCAGGTGGAAAACCCAGTGGCAAACGCCCAAATTTACCCAGTAAAAGATCACGAAAAGCATCGTTACTTTCCCGGTAAAGCTCCAGCCTGGCCTGTTTTGTCTCTTCATCCAGTTTGTTTTCAGGAGTCGAAATCACTTTATCAAGAACGCGCAACAGTTTACGAACGCCCTTTTCTCCTCCACGTTTATACGCTCCTGTAACTGCCAGAAACGCTGTGTTCCAGGTGATTTGAGAACCAGGTGTTACGTCGTGGTAACGGACGATTTTTCTGGTTCCAGCCAAAAATTTCAACATGTAGGGCAAAAGATGAATATAACCCTGCTTCATGGCGCCTTCCTGAGAAGAAGATGTAGCCCCGCCAGGCATGCCATGTTCGACCACATCATAATCAATGCCCTGAAAATATGGAGCCGTATAACGGTCATAATAAGGCATGATCTGTTTAAGCACAAAAGCGGCCTTTCTGATCATTTCCTTATTCAAATTAACCTTCAGCCCCAGTTCCTCCATATAAGCTGCTGTAGCCAGGACATCGCCCTGACCATACCACCGCACAGCAGGACCAATAGCCACATCTACAATATGCGCTCCGGCCCTGGCTGCTTCTACTACTGCTGGCACAAAAAGACCATCTGTATAGTGACGATGATAATGAAGAACCAGTTCTGGATACTCCTTGCGAAGAGCCGTAACCAGTTCACGCATAAACCCGGGAGGACAGACCCCGGCCATGTCTTTCAGACCCAGGATTATCATTTTCTGCGCTTTACTGCTTGATACACCGGCTACATCTTTTACCATATCCAGAATCTCTTGCACCACGCCCATATAATGAGGCACGTCAAACCCTTCCGCATAGGACAGTGAAATGGCCGGCTCAAAGATATTCTTTTTAGAACTTAGAGCCACCTCGGCAAAAGGACGCATATTTTCAATATGATTCAAAAAATCAAAACAACGAATTACATCATAGTGCTCGCAAATCATCTCGCCAGTAAGGCGCATCAAATTCCTGGGCTGAGGTTTGTACCCCAGGACATTAGTCGAACGAATCAAAATCTGTTTCAAAGTCCTGGGCGCAAATTGATTCCATTCCTCAGCTTCAGTAAAAGGATAAGTCATATTGGCCAGCATGGCCACATGAAAATGAGCACCACCGCCATTTTCAATGGAAAAAAATCCGCAATTGTCCAGATAAGGCCCTATAAGCCTGTCCTCAGCCAGACGAAATCTATTACCACTATTGGACTGGGTGATATCTCGTGGGGTTGTGTCAGTGAAATGAACATAACCTGAATCACGAATATAATCTAAAACAGCGTCCCTATCACCGCGCGGATAAGGATAGTCATATTGATTTTCCTCAATCTCCGGCAAAACAGGGGTAAAACGGCCCAGCCGTTTGTCATGGATTGATCTATATTCTCCCAACTGTACGTAAGGATTGTATCCCTTGGCAGAAATCTCAGCAATCAATCTGGACAGGCGCAACGCCTCAGGCTCTCTGTCCCTGTAAACCATTAAATCAGGATTTTTTTGAACAAATGAAGTATCAAATTCGCCCTTTCTGAAATCCGGATGATTGATTACGTTGCGATGAAAAGGAATGGTTGTCTTGACCCCACCGATAATGTACTCGCGCAGAGCACGGTTCATAATTCCCAGAACCTTGGGCCAACTCTTGCCGTAAGCAATGAGCAGAGATGCTGCTGAGTCATATTGAGATGGAAAATTATATCCTACGCTAATACAGGAATCTACACGAATTCCCTGTCCTCCAGGGGACTGGTACCTGGTAATAAGCCCGGCATTGGGGGAAAAATTATCCTGAGGATCTTCACAATTGATGCGCACTTGAAAGGCATGGTGAAGTGGTATGGTAGTCTCTTTATTAAAACGCAAGGTAGAACCAAAGGCAATGGCAATTTGCTCTTCTACCAGATCAATGCCATAACGGCATTCAGTTATGCCGTGCTCAACCTGGAGCCTGGTATTTACCTCGATAAGATAGGGATTTCCTTCCTGATCAACAAGAAATTCTACCGTAGCCAGGGAGTGATAGTTCACGGCCTTAATTAAACGAACAGCATATTCCTTTAGTTTCTCCCTGAGCATAGGTGTCATCCTGGACCAGGGTGAAGGAGTAATTTCAATGAGTTTTTGATGGTTGCGCTGGATGGTGCAGTCACGTTCATCAAAGGCAAACACATTACCATATTTATCAGCTACAACCTGAATCTCAATGTGCCGTACAGGGGTGAGTAATTTTTCAATAAAAAGACGGGGATTGCCAAAAGATGCCTGTGCCAGTGTGGAAGCCTTGATAAAGGCATCTTCTAGCTGATCCTCATCAAAAACTTCATAAATTCCACGTCCTCCACCACCTCCTTCAGCCTTGAGCATTACTGGCATTCCAATCTCTTTAATAACCTGTCTTGCTTCTTCAATGCTTACAGCACCCTCTGAACCAGGCACAATAGGCACGCCAACTTCCCTGGCCAATTTACGCAGAGCAACTTTATTACCCAGAAGATTCATGGCCCTGGAATCAGGGCCTATAAAAACAATCCCGGCTTTTTTGCATTTATCAGCAAAAGAAAAGTCTTCTGAGGCAAATCCCCATCCTGGATGAATAGCAACTACTCCCAATGATTTAGCCTTTCTGATAATCCGGTCAATATCAAGATAGGCCCGTGTGTCCTTGCCCAGAACAAGAAGCTCCGCAGCGCTTGCCGTATATGGCGCTGTTTTATCCACATCAGTTACAGTCAACACTGCTTCAGCTTCAAACCTCTCATGAATAGACCTCATTATCCGCCTGGCTGGTATCCCCCGGTTGGCCACCAATATTTTCTTGCCTTTAAGCTCTTCTGCTACCTGTTCAAATGTCCTGGCCATAGCTTTCCTCCTTCTTCCTGCCAGTTAAGGTTTTGCCTTTCTTATCATCTGACAATGCCCTTCCATGTCTTTCCCTTTCATCCTTCATCCTTCATCCTTCATCCCTCATCCTTCATCCTTCCAATCAGGCTCCCTGAACTTATCCGAATCAATTCATGGTTGTCCTTTAAAAGAAGACTTCCATCCACATCTATTCCCATTAGCTGACCATATATTATGTTCTCACCCTGACGAACAGTCACCTTCTGCTCCAGATAGGCTAGCAGGTTAGTAACAGCAGCAGTAAACTGTTCCTGGCTATGGTCACGCACAATATGTTCATACCATCTATAACTCCTGGACACAAGCTCACACCAGAGTAATACTGGTTCCAGATCTCTCAACAGTCCCAATTTTCCAGCCTCTTCCAGGAGACAACATGCCTCCACAGCACTATCATCGCGTAAACACTTTTTACCCGGACTTGAAATCACATTAATGCCCACACCCACAAGCACTTTATCCTTTTTCTCTTCTACTAAAACACCACCCAACTTTTTCCCCTTAAAAAGCAGATCATTAGGCCATTTAATCTTTATCTCTATTCCAAGTTCCCTGAAACTTAAGGCCAGAATGTATCCGGCCAGAATTGAGGTCAAACGGTTCCACTTCGCAGGAAGCTCTGGCCAATGCCAGGCTGCATAAATATTGCCAGCAGGTGAAATCCAGTTTCTTCGCAACTGTCCCCTGCCTGCCCATTGCTCAAGACACAAAACAGAGTCCCAGATACGGATATCTCCTTCATCCATTAAGGCCCAGGCCAGATCAAGGCTGGATGAACACCTGCCCGCAACATATACGCAACCAGGAAAATTTACGCCACTCTGAAAATCCTCCAAAAGACTTTCAGCACCATCTTCTAAAGGATAAGCCAAATCAGGGTAAATCTTTTTTATATGAATGGCTTTCATTGTTCAGTGAGTGAAAATAAAAACTCCTGTCAAAAATTATTGACCACAAATGATAAAATATATAAAATTTCAAACCACTTGATACCTTTCACTATTGGCAATTTCTGCGAATCTTTAACCCATTAAATAGGTAAAACAATGCGCATCCTACTTGTAGATGATAATATCATCAATCAAAAATTATTAAGTATACTTCTTGAAGAATTTGGCACATGCGATATCGCGCAAAATGGCCAGGAGGCCATTGATATGTTTACAAAATCTCTAGAGGAAAACCGGCCTTATGATGTAGTTTTCATGGACATCATGATGCCGGTCATGGATGGACAAACCGCTATCAAGGAAATTCGCATACTTGAAAAACAATACAATGTACCCATTGGAGAAGAAACCAGGGCCATTATGACCACTGCCCTTTCTGATACAAAGAATGTGACCACAGCTTTCTTCAAGGGAGGCGTTGACGCATATCTGACTAAACCGCTTTCCAGAGAAAAAATTGTCCAAGCTTTAAAAGAAGTTGGCTTGATTTAATTTTCTTACTATCCACGCAGTTGATAAAAAATAGCCCGCAGATATCGCCGGGGTACAAATTTATCTGTCACCCCGGCCAGGGACTCTGTTGCACCAATTATAAAATAACCATCTGGTTGCAAAACCTCTGCCATTTTATCTAATATCTTTTTCTTATCCTCTGGCGTAAAGTAAATAAGCACATTCCGGCAAAAGATTATATCAAATTTACCCAGAAGGGAAAAAGGGTGCATCAGATTGATCTTTTTAAAGGTAACCATTGACCTGATTTCATCTTTAACGCGCCAGTTACCATCCGGTGTAGGCGTAAAATATCTGGTCAACTTGTCATTGGACAGGCCCCGATCAATTTCAAATTTATTGTATTTTCCATAACTTGCACGGGCAATTGCTTCATCAGATATATCTGAACCAAGAATATAAATTTGATATTTGCTTAAATCCGGGATTACTTCTTTTACTGCAATGGCAATACTATATACTTCCTGCCCTGTTGAACACGCTGCACTCCAGATACGAATCTTAACTGGCATGAATCTGGATTTTCCCTTTGCACGACGATCAATCAAATCCGGCAAAATTTTATGTTTAAGAAGCTCAAAAGGAGCGTTGTCGCGGAAAAATAAAGTCTCCTTGGTTGTAACAGCATCAACAATTGCCTTTTCTAGTTTCCTGGTTGAATCTGACCTGGCCTTATTATAAAGCTCTTTATAACTATTTAACCCATACTGTTCCAAGAGCCCTTTTAATCTTGTTTCGAGCAGATAGGCTTTGCTTTGATGCAGATAAATTCCAGAAATGTTGTAAATATACTGAGCCAGTAACTTGACCTCTTCAGGAGTAATCTTCATCTGTTCTTAACCTTCAATCATCCGCGTACAGTATTAACAATTTCCTGGGCAATTTTATCCAGCGGCACAACAATATCCACCACACCTGCTTCAACAGCCGCCTTTGGCATCCCATACACAACACAACTCTCAGCATCCTGCCCTATGACTATTGCGCCAAAAGATTTCATAACTTTTAAACCTAAAGTTCCATCCTGTCCCATACCAGTCATAATTACTCCTGTAGCCCTGTTTCTATATTCCTTGGCCACTGATCGAAAAAGATAATCCGCGGCTGGTTTGCAATTATTTTCAGGCGGATCATTTGTGATACGAACAACCTTCTTCCCACCCACTCCTGTAGCTACTTTCATCTGCTTTCCACCTGGCGCAATATATACTGTATTCGGCTCAAGCACTTCTCCATCTTCACCTTCCTTGACCCTTAGACTGCACTTCTGGTTCAAACTCTCTGCCAGAGATTTAGTAAATGTAGGCGGCATATGCTGGACCAGAACAATTGGAACTCCCAGATTACCAGGAAGCCCCGGCAACATTTTTATCAGGGCATTAGGCCCGCCCGTAGAAATGCCAATAGCCACAATATCAGATTTTACTCTCCGTTTTGCCAGGGCCGATTTTCTGGCCGCATCATCTGAAATTGCAGCAAGCCTGCTTTTTAACTTTGAGGGCAACTTTCCCTCTCTTAAACTTTTACGAAATTCCAATCTTCTGGCATAAGCCCGGACACGCGGCAACAAAGCCAGATGTAAAGCTTTAAAATTTTCTTCTGGATCATCCCTGTCAGTCTTGGTAACAAAATCAAAAGCTCCCAGTTCCAGGGCCTTCATGGTGATTTTGCTACCCCTGGTGGTCAACGTACTGACCATGATCACGCCAACATCCAGGCATTCTTTTTTAATTACTTCCAGCACACCCAGACCATCCAGCACTGGCATCTCAACATCCAGAGTAATTAAATCCGGCTTCAAAGACTTAATTTTAGACAGGGCAATTTGACCATTACTGGCTGTTCCAACCACTTCAACATCAGGAAACTTAGACAAAACATCACTGACAATCTTGCGATAAAATATAGTATCATCAACAACTAATACTTTTAATTTCATATCAACTCCATTCTGCTATATTTTATTATCAAAATTAAACCAAAACGATAGTTTATTTCCTATACCATAATATTTTATAGCGCTACAACATTTTTTCAAAAGAAAAAGACCCCATCCATGAGTAGGGGCATGGGATGTCGTTTCCTTATTCTTATCAATATCAGTTTGTTCTAACAACTTATTCCAATCAAAACCACTACCAGGATATTCAATAAAAAAAATAATCTTCTTATCTTCCAACTCCACATTACATACATCTGTCGCAAAACCGCATTGATCATCCTTAAACTTTCTTCCACAGGAGTAAAGAGTCGCCTGCAAAAAGTAAATTTTTCCGTGCGGGGACAGGCGAACGAGCG
>OFBB01000178.1_pt1 | contig 10107 bp, 13 predicted proteins | sample 1520401 | NCBI WGS metagenome assembly OFBB01 (sample SAMEA3696446, study PRJEB22514) | metagenome | biome: water; feature: marine; material: hydrothermal vent | place: Pacific Ocean | collected 2014-08-12 | depth 1521 m | reverse complement strand
TTAACCGCATCAAAGAATTTATTAATATCTTTTTTTGTAATGTTGCTCAACATATCTCTTACATATTTAATTACAGCTAAACCATTGTCATGTTTTACAGCATAGACTTCAATTTTTCCCATTTTGTATGATGTTCTTTTAATTGCAATTATTGTATCGCAGTCTAATTTATTGAGTTCCGCCTGTGGGATTAGGTAAGCGGTAGCTCTGGAATAAGCTATTTTTTTATATCGTAGTTGTGTCATTTTTTCAACCTTGACCTCTTTTTCATTGGATTCAATTATTCTTATCATCCCTTCAATGGCTTCTCCAATTCTACATCCGTTCCGTAGTTGTAGTAATCCTACTAAAAGATAGGTGTATGCAATTTTATCTCTTTTATATAGTGGTTTTTTGATTCTATATTGTTTAATTCGGTTTATTAGCTTTATTTTGGTTTGTTCGTAGTCAAGCTCCATATCCCAATTTCCATCCTTCATGATAAATCACTTGTCCATTAATTTCTAACCTAAAATAATCAAATGATAGTTTGATTAGTTTAACCAAAAATGTCTAAAAAAATAATCCATTCCGAAAATTTTAACCTAACATTTTCTATAAAATGTTAGGTATTGTATTTGGTAATAAATCTAAATAAATTAATTTTAAAAAAATTATAAAAATTAATATGATCGGCAGGTGTTGAGAGTCATTCATGGCAAGTTTTCCAAGTTAAATCTTTCAACCATAGTTTTAGTATTAATTTCTAACTTTCAAATTATTAAGAGCTTTTTCTAATTGTTCTTTTAATCTTGTTGCTTCTTCTTTTGTAATCTCAAAAATGAGTTCTTCACCATCGTTTGTTATATTAAATCCAACTTCTTCATCACTGTTTGATTGTTATCATTACATCATGACTTTTACATAAAAATACCATCTTATCACCTTATTCTTTTTTAATCACATAAGTCGTTCCATCTTCTTTAACTAAAATCGCTTCTTTATAATTGCCCTCTATTTCTTCTGCGTCAATATTGAGAAAACACTTTGCAGATATTAAAATTCCTTCAGTTGAGAACTTCAGTGTATCTATCTTTTTAACATTGAATTCTTTTAAGTTGTTTTTGTCCATAATATCACTAAAAGCCCATTTGATTAGTTTAATCGAGTAAATTAAGTTAGAGTATAATATGTTATTAAAAGAATATTGAATGCTGTCATTATATGGAGAAATTTCCAATAAGTGCTTTCTTTATTCCATTTATTCTTCATCATCATCAATATCTTCATCGTATCCCATTTCCTCCAAATATTTTCCATATTTCTTCAACATTTGCATAGTATATTCAACATCTTCTTTGAGTGCCTGCCACTTTGCCAGTGCTTCCGTGTAGTCTTTCCATGTTCCTTCATCAAGGTCTGTACCAAGAATTAAAAAACACTTTTCAATTTCATTATCGCTGCCATAAACCTTCTGGTATATATGTCCAATTGCGTTTATAATATCATGTATATCCATATTCTCACCGTTTAACTGTGTGATGTATTAATTCTAAATCATGCCCTATTTCACTACATAAATCTTTAATTTCTGATTGGAAGGTTATGTTATTAATTTTTTCAATTCTTTTTATTACTCGATACATTAATTTTGTATATAATTCACTATCAAACTCTTCCTCTTTTTTAGGTCTCCCTCTTTTCACAGGTTCTTCCTCCACTTCATCGGATGTTGCAGGGATATCATCCTTAAATTCTTCTGTATTAATCACTTCGGCGGTAGGTGTGGGAGCTCCCATATCTACTCCTCCAAAAATATCTTCTTCCTCACTCATCACCATCACCTTTTAATTCATTTACAAATCTGTCAAAACTGAATCCCATTTCCATACCTGAAAACTCTTTTGATTTATTGCCTTTTTTTCTATCTGATTGTGTTTCCTTTCCCTGATATGCCCTCATAGTAGGGTTCATCTTTAAAGATGCATCAATTACATTAGGTAATTCTACCCCCAACTTTTCAAGAGCTGTTTTATACATTTCCATTTGTTTTAATGCAATTATATACAACTCCCTTCTCCTTGGGTCTCCCTGTTCGAATGGTAGGGCTTCATCAGTGTAATTATTGATAATTGAAAAGCTATGGGCATATATTGTTATAATCTCATCAGATACATCCACTGCACCTTCTGGAATATGCACTACCCGATACTGTTCCTTTTTTCCAAATATCATGGCTTTTAAGGTAGATGCTATTTCATCTATGAAGTCGGGAGCTCTTCTCCTATACAATAATGTGTAGGTATGATTTTTATTAGGAATTAATGCAACAGGATATCCCCATATCCTCTCCCCCTTCCCACTGTTCCATATTACTAATTTTTGATGTGTCTTATATGGGGTTAATGATTGCATTGCCTGTTTTTCTTCATCAGGCTCTTTAAATGAAATTTTTTTTGGTTTTGGATTGTCATTATTTTGTTCTTCCTGAGTGCCATCCTCCTCATTTTTTTCAATTTTCTTTTTCTTAAATATATTAAACATATTATCACCTACAATGATTGAGGATGTCGATATGTTATCCGTTCAATGAATTGCTTATCATGTGCAAAATATCCCTTAAATTTATTTTGTCGCTTTTGTTTATGGTATTCATCAATAGAGTATGTTTCATCCATTCCAATATCATCTTCATCAACTCCTGGAATCATTTTTTTTAACATTTTTAAATCATCAGGACTTGCTATTTTTCCAACAATGCCGATATGTGTGCATCCCTCAATAAGTGATTTATTTAATCCTGCCATGTATTGGGTGGCACCTATAAGGTTAATTCCCATACTCCTGCCTTCCCTATATATTTTGTTTATTGCAGACAATCCAACAGGATTATTGGCAAAATGTTGAATCTCATCTACTACAAAAAATATAGGAATTTTTAATTTAAATGCAGTATTAACTGCACTATCTACAATCATTTTAAAAATAAGATTTTCTTCTTCTGTGGTTAAATCTGAGTTTTGAGAGAAGTCGATTACATTTATTCTATTATTTGAGATATATTTAAAAAAAGTTTCATCTTTTGAAAACAATTTATCTTTTTGTAATCTATCTATCGTTTCTTCAATTCTCATGTATGTCCGTGAAGGATTTTCTTCCGAGGTTTCTAACTTTAAGGCTTTTTCCAAAACTTTTTCTGGGTCTCTTATTTTTTCAATATCCCATAATTTTCTTAATCGTTCCCCATGTAAAGCACCACTCCCCACATGTGTTAATTTTTCAATAAATTGAAAATCAATACTATTATATTTGATTTTAGCATCTATTACTTCTGTTTTCCATCCATTGTCTATTTTGATATATTTTAAATCTCGCCTTGGTCTAAACACATATCTATTTACAGGATATGCAAAAGGTATTAATCCAAAATACCCCAGCATTGTAGTGTTACTCGTCATCATTGTGTATTTCCCCAATATGTTTGGCATCCCCATTGCAAAATCACCGGGGCTACCATATTGATTAGGGTATTTATTCATCAATTCAACATATTGTTTTATATATTTCCATGTATTTTCCCCGTATTTTTTATTTAATTGAGGTAATGAATATTTTCTTGTTTCCGTATAGTATATTTCTCGTATCTTTTCAGCCTTGGAGACATCTATTTTTCTTTCAAAAACAAACATAATTGGAGCTATCCTACTTTCACGATATGCCGACCATATTTCTTCAACCAATGACCTCATAATTGTAGTTTTTCCAAATCCTGAGCCTCCAAGGAATAACATATGATTTGCTTCTTCCGTTTTCATTTCAATTGTTCTTTTTGTTTTGTTTCCTTTTGCTCGACCATACAGGGACCTGCCCCTTCCGAGATATATTGGTATATTCATTTTTCCACCATTTAACCCTTAAAATACGGGTTTTGCATAATTGTAAAATATTAAAATAATAAAGGATTGTAGGTATAATGGTTTAAATGTCATCGAATGGTTTTTATTTGAATAAAAAAAATATTCAATTTTGTGTAATGGTAAAAAAATAAAAAAATAAAAAAAGTTGAAGTTCTGCCTGTGTTAGCTAGATGGGATAGAGATACTTCTTTCGATATATAATCATCATAATTCCAAGCAATATGCATGATATTATACTGATGATAATTGCTGTTTTAAAGTTGGACATATCTTTTTTAGCATTTTGATATGATTCAATATATGAGCTCTTAGTATCGTTTGATTGTTTGTTCATTAAATCTGTAATTAAATCTTTATACTGTTCATTGTGTTGTTTGAGCAATTCATTTTCTGCTTTTAATGTTGTGATTTGATTATTTAGTTTAGAAATGTTTTGTTGCAGTTCAATGTTTTTCTTTTTGTATGTGATGTATTCAGCAAGTAGTTTGTTCTTATTATCGAGTTCATTTTGTAGTTTTGAGATATTTTGTTTTAATTCATTGATGTATGCATTATATGAACTCACCATGTTGCCATCGTATGCTATGATTGTTTTGTTTCCATGGACTTCAAGTGTATGTACTGTTAAATTCTCATTAGTGTCATTACTCCATACCACATTTTGTTCTCCTGTTTGAACCTCCAATGTTATATTTTTATTTTCTGCACTTACCACCGGGACTACAATTATTATTAATAATAAAACTAATCGCTTTAACACAATGCAATCACCTCAACCGAATAATCCTTTGATTTTAACATGCCCTGTTTTTCTATCTACCATTACATACCCCATAAAATCTCCTTTTGTTCCTTTTTTTCCAAATCTCATTTTGAACCTCCAATAGTTTCCATCTTTTCTAAATTCTTCAATACTATCGGGCTCAACATCAATATGATAATTTTGCTCCTCCAACATCTTGTTGTATTTCTCATCAAGATGCTTTCGTGCCAGATTTAATGCCTGAACCCCACCGATTTTATACATTTTAATAGGGTTTGATAAAATTGTAAAAGAACCATCAGGATAACGAATTGTTTTATTTTCAATAATGTATCCATGCGAAGGATAGCCCATTTCCAAAAGTTTTTCTTCGATAATATCCTCATCAGATTTCTGGACATTTAAAATAATAAATGAAATTAAAAAAATAATCAAAAAAGAGAAGAAAAGAATCCGTTTCATAATACCTCCTTAGATGTTTTCATCTGTTGTGATATTCACAACATACTCTCCATCTTGTGGTATCCGATATGTCCCATTAGCGAAGAGTATGTTTAGGGAGTAACTCACAGCAGTTGCATAGTCCTGAACAGGAACTTCAACAACTGTTGGCAGGGATACATTAGTTATACTGATGTGTACAGGTTCAGGTATGTCATCTGGCATGTATTGGCAAAGTGAGTAGATATATGATATGTTGAGCTCATCTACTGTTATATTCTCATCAGCATATACGGATACTAAGACTATATTGTTTTCTGGGCTGTATTCCGCAGATGCACTGAAGTTTATATTTACAGTTGTGGAGTTGGTTGAGTTATTTAATGTTGAATTGTCAGTTAAAGTATTATTGATTGTTTCATTAATTGATGAGTTATCTGCTGTTGTAGTGTTAGTATTATCAGTATTGTTTTGTAGGAAGTCTAGCAATAAACCACCACTTCCATCACTATTGCCCGACATCCAGAATGCTCCAACACAAGTAAGAACTAATGCTATTACAAGCCCGATTGTTATATTACGCTCCATCTAATCACCTCTTCTTTTTAGATTTTCTTTTCTTTAACATTTCAGACCTATCAGATTCTACCACATTTCCGTCTTTATCCACATAGTAGAATTTTCCTTTCTGCTTTTTTATTTTTCCAACTGTTTTTGCCATTTAACCACCTGTAATATTTGTAATCAATGTCTGATTTACAGACTCGTTAAGAAAAATATCTAAATTAAATGGAAGTCCGCCGGAGCTCCCAGTAATGTATGACATAATCATGTCTGCGAGTGAGCTCAGGTCATAGCCATAGTGACTAAAAGCTACTACTGCAATCACGCCGATTAGAATTATTTGCCAGTTTTTCACTACCCACGCAATTCCTAATACAATTAACAATTCTAACCAGTGTGATTTAACAAAACTCATAATTGTTGTCATAATTGTTGCAGTATCTATTGCCATCAATCATCACCTTTTGCCAAGTATCCAATTACCACCCCTGTTCCAATCCCCAATAAAATTTTTGAGGTTTCCAGAATTATTTTGTCAATACTTTGTGTGAAATATAACATAGAAAGTATTGCGAGAATTATCACTGCTATCGCATCTCCAAGCCCCCAATCTCTTGAAGCAAGTTTCCAAACACATAACAGAACAAGTAGTGTAGGAACTGCCCATGCTAATACTCCCGAAAACCCTATTAAATTACCTATTGTGGTAAATTGAGTAGAGTATGCAATAGTTATTATTGATGCAAGTATTACTGCAATTATTTGTTGAATCACATCTAATCACCTATTGAGTTAATCCGGGGATTGTTGGAATTAAGTTTAAATATTTTGCCACTGTTGCAATCGTAGCTCCCAACCATAAATATAAAATAAGTTCATCGTCTCCGGTCTCAGGTGCAAGAATATATAAAGAGAGCATACCTGCAACTACTATGATTGCAGGACTCATTGACCCAACATTAAGCGTCAGTGTTCCTGCTAATGCCCATACAATACCTGCAAACCCAAGCAGAGCTCCCGCAAATACTAATGCATATCCTGTTGCTCCACTACTCTGTTGATATAATGATGTCAAAACATCTTTCATATCTACGAATTTATCAATACCTTCAACAAGAAGAATTATCAGCAAAGGCACACTCGCAAAGGTTGAGATAATTTCATTAAACGCCACTGAATGCTGACCCGCATACCAGAATATTGCACCAGCACCAAGAGATGTGGCTATCATTTTCACTGACCACATATTCCAATTAGTTTTTGCCATATAAACACCTCCAATATAAGTTAAAGAATTTAAAAAAGTAATTTAGAAGAGTTTAAGCACAATCACGGCTCCACCGACAATTAAAATAACTACAACAAGGATTAATACCCAATCTGGAATATTTTCAATTCCTAAGCCGCTTTTAAACTCTTCCCAATGCTCCCCAAACCATGAACCAGCAGTGAAAAACATGCTTGGTTCATACTCTTGGGTATCTTCAATGATTTTTTCTGCATTAATAATATCTGCTTCTGCCTGGTCATGTTGCCCATAGAACTCTTTTTGTGCAGCATCGGAATAGTAATCTCCCGACATTTCGTAGTTTTTAGCGACTTTATAATCTTTTGCTATTGTGTTTGCATCATTTGAAGCTACCATGTCCTCTAAGTAACTTATTGCCTTACCATAAAGTTCTGCTGCCTTTTCTGCATATTCTTTTGCTTTTGGATTACTTGAGTATTTATCTACAAGTTGTTCTGCTGAATATTTTTTCTGTTTTAGTGATGATATTGCACCGTCTGCAACGCTTTTAAGTGCATTCATTTCACTTTCGGTAATTTCTCCATCATCAATTATGTTTGCAACTTCTTCCGTCTGCCTATCTCCTAAAACAACATCTTTATTTTCCAATACTGTGATTTGTGGTTTTACAACAATCCACAATGGAAAATTATCGATTGAACCATCATCATCAACATACATTGTTGCATATATAACAAAATATGAATCGTATGAGATTGTCTTTTCATCATTCTTATAATAAAGTGAAGAACCAACCTGGTTTATTAAAGACATATCTCCAAAGGAGCCCGGAACTTGTGAAGCAATTACCGCAGTTCCATCACTAAATATTCTAAAAACAACCATACGATAATCATCGCTGACAGTCACAGGGATTGGTTTCATATTATCCACTTGAGACACAATTGCGAACTTATAGTCCGCAGTGGAATCAAACAAATGAACTGGCGTAGCCCAACACCTTGCTACAAAGTTTGATGTTCCTCCATTAACCCATTCAGCATATGCCGTATATTGTCTTTCCCCCGCAAACTTAGCAGGTAACGAGCCCATCGTTCCAGAGACATAATATTTTCCATTTTGGAGATGGTTGTAAGCACTTAATGAGTTTAGTTTTGCATTAATTGGAATGTCATTAACATGTTCTGCCTTTTTTTTCACATGTCCATCATCGTCATAAATATATTCCCATCTCCAAACTTCTCTGTATCCTTTAACTTCAACAACCACTTCAAATTTGGAAGTGTTTGCATTTAGGAGCTCATTGAGCGTTTCTTTGTTTGGGGTTCCAGTAGCCATTTGTTTCGCTTTTCCAATATATGGGTCAGGGGTTTTAAGTGTGAAGTTATAGGTCCAGTCATCCGTAGCATCAGGATATTCATCGCTTGAAGGTCGTAATACCAAATTTCCACTCCAACTATTCACCCACCATGATCTTCCAGTATCGTCCAGAACATACACTTTGACCGATTGAACATGCAAACAATTCTCGGGAGGATCTGATGGAACTGAGGCATGAACATGAGCTTGGAGAGGAAAAGTGCCGAACCCATATATTTTACTCGGTCCTTTGATACTCACCTGGAGATCGGCTAAACTCCCACCAGTTTGATAATCATATGTAGTCAATGAACTTGCTATTTGCTGTCTTAATGCGAATAAATCTTTAGCAGCATCTGCATCGGAACATGCTTGTAAGTTGGCTAATTTATTTTCAATATCCGTATCATTGATTAATTCATCTTTCGTTACTGTTTCTCCACCTGTTGTTACTGCATTGTTTGAATCCTTACCCGTAGCCGAACGGTATAATTGATCAGCTGCAATACCCCCTATGACAGCTGCACCCGCAACTGCGGCAACAGGGAGCTCCACAGGAGCTGCAAGAACAACGGCACCTATGACAGCTGCACCTACAACGGCAGTACCAACATCATCCCATCCAACATCATATCCTCCTAGTGAAATTGCATTAGCTGGAGAAATGATAGAGATAATTAATAATATTGAAATTAATCGTCTTTCAAACATCATCTAATCCCCTCGTCTTCTGAGAATAATTGCACCAACAGCACATACTGCAAGAACTCCTGCAACTGCCAATGCCCAAACTGGAACTCCCGAATCCCCAAATCCAACTATAAACGAACTCTCTGTTATTTTTAAAACTACATCATCCTGGAATACTGGATCTGATTCTCCCATCTCAAATACTTCAACTGATAGTTGATAGGAATCAAATGTGATATTCTCTGGCACTTCGAATTTGACTTCAATGACTTTTTTGCTGTTTGGAGCAATGCTAAACTCTGCTTTTGGAGTGTTGTTAGCATCAAAAATGCTACCCACCAAGATTGTATCATAATATTTAACATCACTGCTTGGATTTTCAATTTCTAATTTTGTCACTGCTACACTACCCTTACTTGCATTAACTTCTTTTGTTAGCAACCTTATTGGGTCAATAACATGCACGGGGACATAAGTTTTTACCTGCCCTCCTTCTGCCAAGATTTCTAAGACATAATCTCCTGACTGGTTAATTGGTATGGTAAAATCATAACTGTCATAGGCATTGAACCCTTGTGATTGTGACCAGATTTCTTTTTCATCTACTGTTTTTAATGATAACAGTACTGAATAATCCTCTCCGGTCTGGTCCGTAATGGTTACTATATTCTCTCCAATTTTCCAGCTGGGATTTTGAAGTAAGAATGGTAACTCTTTAACCTCATAAGTTATTTGCTCTTGGTTTGTGTATTGGTTCCCTTCTATATCCGTAGCAGTTATTGTAACAGCAAAACTGTGTTCTCCCCAGCTGGAAGGAGTTTTGAATTGTATTTCAACATCTACTGGACTATCTACTGTCCCCAAGACATAAACCCCATTTGAAGGAGCCAATAGTGAGTTTTTATAATACACATTTACAACATCCACTCCTGAGATTTGCATTTGAGTTCCGTACGATGTGCGGATAGGTTCCAGATGAAGTTTTACATTCCCAATTGAATTTGGGAATAAATCAGTTGTAATATTCTTTTCAACTCTGAATAAACTTGTTTTTGGTGCTAAGCTAATGTGTAATGTTGTATCATTTTGTATGTTTAGTGTTGTAGTGTAATCCCAATAGCCATCTTTGCTTATTTTCAAAGAAT
>OFBB01000175.1_pt1 | contig 10181 bp, 11 predicted proteins | sample 1520401 | NCBI WGS metagenome assembly OFBB01 (sample SAMEA3696446, study PRJEB22514) | metagenome | biome: water; feature: marine; material: hydrothermal vent | place: Pacific Ocean | collected 2014-08-12 | depth 1521 m | reverse complement strand
CCACGCAAGTACTTTAGCGGTAAGTCAATTCGGGCGGATTATGACTATCCCGCTAGTGGCGGATGCACCCTACTTCATCCTTCATCCATCTGCCTTCTGCCCTACAATTCAATGCTTTTCAAACGGTTACACGCATCTTCAATTATGCTATCTTCTTTAGCAAAACAAAATCTGGCCAGATTCTCACCCCGATCATCATGATAAAAGGCCTGCCCCGGCACACAGGCAATACCTGTCTTTTCTAACAAATACATGGCCTTTTCCTTGCTTGTATTGCCAGGCAAACGTGAAATATCTGCCAGAACATAATACGCGCCTTCTGGAATGGATGGAGTAAGACCTGCTTCTCCCAGTGCATCACACAACATATTACGCTTCACTGTGTAACTTTGTACAATTTGATGATAATAATTTTCGTCCAGCTCTAAAAGCCCTCTGGCAGCGCCCATCTGTAGAGGTGCTGGCGCACAAACATAGATTAGATCATTGAAATAGCCTATGGTCTTAGCCCATTTTGCATCACAAATACAATAACCAATTCTCCAGCCTGTTACGCTAAAACACTTGGACACACCAGAAATGGTAATTGTCCTCTCTCTCATCCCTTCAAGAGTTGCGGGAGCAATATGCTTTAAGCCATCATAGGTAAAATGCTCATAAATTTCATCCGTAAAAACAAATAAGTCGTATTCTTTCGTAAAGCGGGCAATAAGCAGAAGTTCCTCATAACTAAACACCTTGCCGCTGGGGTTGGCAGGCGTATTAATCATGATACCCCTTGTCTTTTCAGTTACCACTGCTTCCAGCTCTGCCAGAGAAAAAGACCAATCAGGCTCATGCAAAGAAACATAAACAGGCACAGCACCCGTAGCAATTAATGTGCTGACATGATAACCATAATATGGCTCAAATAAAATAACCTCATCCCCGGGATTAAGCAGGGCAAGACAGGCACAATAAAACGCGCCAGTGGTGCCAGCGCTCACAACAACCTCCCTTTCTGGATCAACATCCATACCGGTGAATCTCTTCTGTTTGCTGGCTATGGCCTGACGCAGGTCATCCAGGCCATCATAACGGGTATAAACATTTATGCCATCATCAATGGCCTGTTTCGCCCCCATTCTGACAACAGCGGGCACTTCCAGATCACAAACTCCCTGGGAAAGATTAATCCCTCCCAGTCTGTCACATTCAATGGACATATTCCGGATCTCTGATTGAGCCACCCACTCATGGCGATAACTTAAACTCAATTTACTTGCCATAAAAAGACCTCACTACCTTGATCACGTATTCCACTTCTTCATCACTTATTTCAACATTCATAGGCAAAGAGCAAACTTCTCTGCTCAAAGCCTCGGTTTCAGGAAAACCCCGATCAATCAAGTTCAATGCCTCGTGCTTATAATATGGTTTTCGGAATTGAATAAGCACTTCAATACCATTTTTCTTTAAATAATCAGAAAATTCATCTCCCTGTCTGGAACGAACCACATAATTTTGATAAACATGATCCCGCCTGGGATCGTCATAATGAGGTAACATAAGGTCGGGCAAATCAGACAGGCCATCATGGTACATTTTAGCTACGGCCTGGCGCCTGACTATCCAATCGGGCAAATGACGAAGTTTAATATCCAGAAAAGCAGCCTGCAGATTATCCAGCAGACAGGTAAAGCCATGTCCATGATACTCGCCCGTATCCCTGTCCTCGCCGTTAAAACGCATCCTTCTTGCAAAAAGAGCCACATCTGGATCATTGGTGGTAATTGCCCCGCCATCTCCATAACCGCCTAAAATCTTGAAGGGATAAAAACTCCAGCACCCGGTAAGCCCCCAGGAACCAGCCCTTTTGCCATTCATGGACGCGCCCAGACTCTGACAGGCATCTTCCACAACCACCAGATTGTACTTCTCAGCAATTTCCATCACCCTGACCATATCTGCCATATAACCATTTAAATGCACAGGCATAATAGCCCGTGTTCGTTCTGTAATGGCTTCTTCAATTTTATCCACATCAATATTAAAATCCCTGCCCACATCCACAAGAACAGGTGTTGCTCCTACATTGACTACGGCTGAACAGGATGCCACAAAGGTATGGGAAGGAACAATCACTTCATCACCCGGGCCTATTCCAGCGGCACGCAATGAAAGGTGCAGGGCATCATAGCCGCTGTTTACTCCCACTGCATATTTTGTACCTGCAAATTTAGCCAGATTTTCTTCAAACTGTCTTAAATCCTGACGATCAATATAATCACCGCGTTCCATAACACTAAAATAAGCAGCATCAATTTCATCTTTAATCATGTGATAATTGCGCACAGGATCAACAAATTTTACTTTATAAGACATTTATTCCTCCTTTTATGAGTCGCCTGCAAAAAGTCGAAACTCACAAATTATAGCTTGCGGGGACAGGCGAACGCCTAATGATTTCAAATGGTTACAACCATCACAACGCTCGTTCGCCTGTCCCCAACATATTTACTTTTTGCAGGCGACTTTTTATATCAATACATTATATCTTTTCAGCAACGACAAAAATAACTTTATGACGCTTATCTATTGTATTTGCGTTTATTTTTTCAGGAAGAAAACAGTTATCACTCCAGGTTAGTTCATGAGGCATACTCACCAATTTTCCAAAAACAATTCTTTTAAACAACTTCTTTCCTGCCATAGTCTTAGGCATAAGGTTAAACTTTACCATCATCCTTTTAACAAAAGACAATGCCTTTTGCTTTATACTTTTGTAATCAACAGGACAATCTCCAAAGCACTGAATTTGAAATTTTTGAGACTCTAACAGTTCTTTAAATTCTATAGGAGAAAAATAAAAATAACTATGCGGGCTGGGGTTAAAGTCTGGCAGGTCTTTGTTAGCAGTACAAAGTATTAATTTGCCTTTTTGACGCAATAACCTATTACACTCCTGAACAAAAATGTCAGGATTTTTAAAATAATAAATAGCTTCATAACAAATTATAACATCAAAAGAATTATTCTTAAAAGGTAAAAAATGGGCATCAAAACGCAAAAAAGGGATCCGGTGGCCATAATGACTGAAAGCCGTCAAAAGGAGAGATGGGCAATAATCTCCAGCAACAATCTTTTTAGAGATCTTTTGTAAAATCCCAAGTCCCGGTCCTGTTCCGCAAGCTACCTCCAGAACATCTTTATCCTTGCAATACTGGCTTGCAAAATAATATCTTGTTTGCAGCCGCAAAAGCTGCTCTCTGGAAATTTCATCGCCAGCAGTTTCTGTCACCTGTGAATAATCAACACTCATTTTAAAACTCTACTGCAGTTTTTTAAACCAATTACGCTACTTCTCTTTAAAGGGATTTACTATTTTCAATCTTCCATTAATTATCTGCCCATCATGCAAATCTTCTGTATATAACATTGAGCAGCCAGTTCCTAAAGCTGCTGCAACTATAAGACTATCCCAATATGAGTACTTATATCTAATACTTATTTCCATTGCCTCTAATACAAGCGATTTGTCAATTTCTATTACCTCAAAATTCATAGCTAAATCTGAAATTATCTCCCTTGCTTCTTTCTTTGTTCGCATAATTTTTCTTATAAGGACATTAAAAAATTCTCCCAATACTTGGGCACTGAGTACTATATCTATAAAATACTCCTCTATAATATTTCTTACTATATTTCCCTTATCTCTATCAGAGTATAAATACACCCATAAATTTGAATCGATAAAAATTCTACCTTTCATGCAATTCTTCCCTATCAAATTTATATTCCTCAGGAAGAACAAATGAGTGCCTTCTTACTGATTCAAAAAATAACCTTTTTCTTAACTCCTTGCTTTCTCTGCCATATTTAACAAGCAAATAATTATAAAAATTCTTCAATTCCTTCCTTGCCTCTTCTGGCAACACGTCAAGATCAATCCTTTCAATCTTTTCTCTTGTACTCTGCATATCATAACCCTTCCTTTCTTTTAAATTTGCTGTTACTTGGGTCCTTGAGACCAATTTTTGTTTTTGAGCGCCTGGCCTGGAAATAGCGTCAAGTACTTTCGGGCACAGACTTTTCCGAAACGCAACAATTTAGTGACAATGACAGTGGGCAGTGACAGGTTAACAAAAATAATCCTACAACCAAAAACTAGAAACTAAAAAGGGCCAAAATTTTATGCACAATATCTTTAGCTTTGATATAGTACTCCTCCTCCAGAACCCTGCTGGCAGGAGCAGGCACGTCAGGCAGACAGACCCTGCAAATGGGAGCTTTCAGCTTTAAAGCCAGCGGACTCTCACCCACACAGGCCACAATTTCAGCAGCAAAACCACATGTCTTCCAGGCACCGTCAACTACAACCAATCTTCCGGTTTTTTTAACTGAACGCAAAATCAATTCCTGATCAAAAGGTTTTAAAGAACGTAAATCTATAAGCTCAATATCAATGGACTGCAAAGCAAGTTCCTCAGCAGCCTTTTTTGCCTCTTCCATCATATATGACCAGGAAACCAGTGTTACATCTTTGCCCTCCCTTTTTACCACGCCTTTGCCAATAGGAACAATATATGGGTCTTCTGGTACAGCTTCTTTACAACCATATAACCATCTATCATCAATAAAAACAACTGGATTATCATCCTGGATAGCTGCAAGCATTAAGCCTTTGGCATCATACGGGGTTGACGGCATAACCACTTTCAGGCCAGGCACATGCGCCAGCATTGCCTGCAATGCCTGGGAATGTTGAGCTGCCTGTTCTCCTCCACGGTTGATAATCCCCCAAAAAACTACAGGGACAGACAATGTTCCCCCAAACATATAATACCAGTTGGCCGCCTCATTAATGATGGGATCAAACGCGTAAAACATAAAATCCATTCTGGGATGAACCACAACCGGCCTCATACCGGCCAGGGCAGCGCCCACTGCCGCGCCAGTAATGGCATTCTCAGAAACAGGAGTATCAATCACGCGCTTTTCACCAAACCTGTCAATCAGTCCCCGCGTTGTATTGCCAACGTACCAGGGACTTTTCACGCCCTGACCAATAACAAAGACTTTCTCATCCAGCGCCATTGCATTGTGCAAGGCATCATTGATGGCCAAACTAAATGAAAGTTCCCGCTTATTTGAACACATAGCTATTTATTCCTTATGTATTGATTATTGGTGTATTGGTTAGATGATTTTACTTACAACATATTTTCATGATTTTTTTAATTACCTCTTCCTTGTATATCCTCAATAGAATAGATTAATGTAGTAGCAACTTAAATCGCTACAGCTTCCAGTAAATCATCTTTCTCTGATAAATCTCCCTTACTCTTCCTTTTAGAAAATGAAAGAATCTCTATGGCAACAATACGATTACTTTCATCATAATCAAGCACTACTCCTACATCTTCTAAATATTCACTCTCAGCAACTTTACTTTCAGAAAACCTTATTTCCAGCAAATCCCCTTCTTTATCATACTTAAAACTAATCATCTCTGCCTTCGCTCCCTTTTTTTAATCTTCTGTCGTAAAAAGCACTGATCACCAATAAAGTGTTTTCATCTTTCCTCTTAGCTATTACCCTTAAAAATTTATCATCTACTTTTTTAATGTAATGAACTATCGAGGAGTCAAATCTATCAGACTCAATTATATCATAATTTTTAACTGCCTTTTTTACACTTTCAACAATCAAGTTTCTCTCCTTCAATCTAAGTTTAGCATGTTTAGTAAATTCTACAACCATTATTCTCTCTGTGGACATATTTATAAGATTTAACTGCAAAAAGTCTGAATTCTCGTTTTTAACAAATCAAAGCACCAAAAGTATTTGGTGCTCGACTGGATTGTTATCGTTTAACATATTAAAAACATTGCCGAACACCTAAAAGAGAAACAAAACTTTTTGATTTATTTAAGCGTTGTCCATTAGGTGCTCGGTGAACATTGAACAAAGCCTGCAAAAAGGGACTTTTTGCAGGCGAATCATCTTTCACTAAACACATAACATGTTAGTTTATTTTTTTCAGGATATGGACTATTATGGGCAAATTCATGCGCCTGCCCGACTTCATTTTCAACATCTGAATAAATTCTATCCAGATCCTTCCGGGTAATCAAATTTTCTTTTAATAAAAATTTTTCAAAACGTGTTAGTGGATCTTTTTTTCTCCATCTTTTTACCTCATCAGATGGCCGAATATCAGTATGCACGCCCTGAATATTATCATCAGGTCCCACATGACCACGCAGACGATAGGTCAAACATTCCAGAAATACAGGGCCATCTCCCTCACGGCAAACACGAACAGCCTCTCTGGCTGCCTCATATACCTTTAAAACATCATTTCCATCCACCTGCATGCTTAGCACCTGAAATGGCTTGCCAATATGATAGATGTTTTTAGTTGGCCTGCACTCAAAAATAGGCATATGTGTGGAATAGAGGTTATTTTCGCACACAAAAAGCAAAGGTAATTTTTTTAAGGATGCAAAATTCAGGCTTTCATAAAGCACCCCTTCGCCAGTCGCGCCATCACCAAAAAAACTGACCGCAACTCTTTTCTCTTTTCTGATCTTTGCTGCCAGGGCAGCACCCACAGCCAGAGATATTGTCCCTGCAACTATTGGAGCAGCTCCCAATAATCCTGCTTCCGGAGCAATAGTATGCATTGAGCCTCCCCGTCCTCTGGAACACCCTGTTTGCCTGCAATAAATTTCAGCAACTAACTTTTTTAAATCACCACCTTTAGCAATGTAATGGCCATGAGAGCGATGATTACCAAAGATATAATCATCTCTCTCCAGGGCCGCACAAATACCCACTGCTATTGCTTCTTCACCTGAATAAAGATGACATGGTGTCTTAATCTCTCCATTTAAAATCGGCTCAATCAAACTCTCCTCAGTTAACCTTATCCTGAGCATCATTTTATAAAGCCCAAGCAAAAAATCTTTTGCATACATAAATTACTCCTTCTCTTTTATGGCAGCCAGCTCCGGTATTTTTGCCTTTACCTTATCTCCCAGCAAAATAACCAGCAGCGTATAATAAATAATTCGCAAATCCGTAACCAAACCGTGCTGCTGGACATATTTTAATTGCAAACGTATTTTTGTTGGCCTGATTTTTTCCATATACACTTTATCAGGGTCATCAGCACCGGCCAGAAGCTCTCCCTCGTCCGAGTTCCAGATACAAGCCCAATCAGTTATTCCCGGACGGACACTTAAAATTTTTTTCTCCTCTTCTGAAAACAAATCAGTAAACTTTTTTACTTCGGGCCTCGGCCCAACTATACTCATTTCTCCCCTGAACACGTTGATCAGTTGCGGCAGCTCATCCAGCTTATATTTTCTTAAAAAACCGCCGATTTTTGTAATGCGCGGATCATCTTTAGCTGTTGAACTTGCGCCTATTTTATCAGCATTGACCACCATGGTGCGAAACTTATACATCCGAAATGGCCGTCCTCCCAGGCCAATACGCTCGCCTTTATAAAAAACCGGGCCTTTATCTTCTCTCTTTATTAACCAGGAAATAATAAAAAATAGTGGAGAAAGCAAAACAAGCGCAGTTCCAGAAAAAATAATATCAAAAATTCTTTTTAACATGGCTCTATAAGGCGGCTGCAAAAACTTCGTTTTTGGTAGCCGCACTGTTTGTATTAGTGTATACGGTTGTAATTGGTGAAATCCCGCTACTGGCGGATGCACCCATCACCTACTTGCTCTGACATGGCATAGATATTGAATACTGCTGGACATCCCCCATTAACTGCCCTTACTATTTTTATTTATCCTTTTTGTTTTATATTTTTGCTTTGGACTTTTTGGCTTATCTGGTATTGTTAACTCCAACAAGCCTTTTTCAATTAAAGGCTTTAAAATAGCCGATCTAAAATGCTCTCTGTGTTTTAATCCTAAATATTGCATAATTTCATTTGTACTTTTAGGCTCTTTGCAAAAGTTAAGTATAGCTTGCTCGGTAGCTTGCTCGGTAGCTTGCTCGGTAGCTTGCTCGGTAGAATTGCTCTTAGCTTTATAAAAAGTAACCTTAACAGCACTCCACTCATATTCAAATGTAGGTTTTGGCAAACCGTATGTTATACAATCGTTTATGATATTTATTGTTCCTCTTCCCCAATTTTCTATAAGTCCGGCCTTGTAAAATACAGACGCAATTACAGGATTAAAAGGTTTTGACTGATGTGGTTTATCAAATTTGTCTATTGGCACTTCCTCACTCAAAGTTGCCCCATTGTACATTACAAGCTTATCATCATATACCTTTATTTGTAAATTTGACGTATTTGTATAATCTCTATGAATAAGTCCATTTATTACCGCTTCTCTTAATGCATTATAAGGATATTCCAATTTTTCTCTTCTATGAATCCCTTCAAAACTAATATATGCTTTTAAATACTTAATCCTCAAAATATCCATTATTTTATCAACTTGATGAAATAAATTTCCTTCTATTATATCGCTTGTTAATATATCGGTTTCACTTAGAAACCTACCTATTTTTGAGTGAGATTGTATAAAATATTTTTGAGGATTTTTAGCAAATAATAAAATAGCAGCTCTTTTTAAATACTTGCCATCATAAAGATTTAATTTTCTTAAAAGCTCTTCTAAATCATCTTCCTCTTCTATATTTGGCACCCTATCTTTTGCCAATCTTTTAAATTTTCCAATAGTATCCAAATCTATCTCATCTAAACCAAATTCTTCAACTCCAATATCATCCCAGGTTTTTCCATATTTTTTTAGCAAAAAGTTTGTCAGATTACTTCCATTTAGTTCAACAGTATTACTACCACTTCTTTTATAAAATTTTCCATTATAAGAAATAGGTGCATAAGTTTTGTTTACTCGTATCTCAATATATTCAAGATTATCTTTTTTATGAAGAAAAATATCTACAAGCAAACCTAGTTTGTTATTTATTTTATTTGGTAATATTTCAATTAATGCTTTGGCATTATCAATACCTACGGCTTTGCCGTTATCATCTAAACCAATATACAAACTACCACCATCGCTATTTGCAAAAGCACAGATAGTTTTAAGATATTCGTCCTTCCAGGTTTGTTTAAATTCTACTGTTTGGGTTTCTTTCAAACTTACTCCTGTTTTACTTATTGTTTAATGGTTGTTGGTGTATTGGTTAGTGGTTATTGGTTAGTGATTAGATTCAGTTGACTAAATTTAAACCAGATGAGCACATAAAAGTTCAGGATTCAGGTCTTATTTGACCAGACTTTCTAAAAAATCAGCGTATTCATTATAAATAACTTCTGCATCTCCAAATTTTTGAAAAAAACGCAAACAATTCTCTGCAATTTTATTTCTTAACTGTTCATCAGCAGCCAGTTTGACTATACTCTGGTACAACCCTTCAAAATCACCCACACGATAATTAAAACCCAATCCATATTTATCAATCAAACGGGCCATTTCTCCTTCTAAAGAAGAAATCAAAGGCAGACCCGCGGAAAGATATTCAAAAACCTTGTTGGGCATGGCATTTAATACTGCTTTACAAGCTACCAGGCCTGCCCAGGAAATTTTTAAAAGCTGTTGAATTTCATCCTGACTTATCCAGCCAGGCAAGATAACATTTGTTAATCCTGATGATTTTTGTTGAATATATCTAAACTGTTCTCCTGTGCCAGCCAGAGCAAAAACAACATCTTCTCTTTTTTGAGCGTATAACTTCCGAGCTACTTCAATTATTAAAGATAATTCATAGGACCTACCAAATGTGCCTGAAAAAAGAAAAATTTTTTTATCTACCAGGTCTGCCGCCCATGATGGCAATGGTTGCTTCTCTTTTCCTTCTGCTACGTTTGCGCCACAATAACCCAGATAAAATACCCTGTCATTCATTTGCCTGGAGCGCGAAATTTTTTCCAAACCCCACTTTAACACCCCCTCAGACATTGCCACAATAGCATCTGCCAACCTGAGTTGTTTTCTCAATTTTTGGCTATCCTGCCACAAGACACATTTTATGCACCATTGTAAAAAAGCAGGAAAATGCTCCCAGAAAATATCAGGCCAGAGATCACGAATATCAACTACAAAAGGAATATTATGCGCATGGGCATACAAAGCACCTTCATAGGCCAGATGATAACAGGGCATAGAAGCTACAATAATATCTGGTTTAGGATA
>OFBB01000172.1_pt1 | contig 10273 bp, 13 predicted proteins | sample 1520401 | NCBI WGS metagenome assembly OFBB01 (sample SAMEA3696446, study PRJEB22514) | metagenome | biome: water; feature: marine; material: hydrothermal vent | place: Pacific Ocean | collected 2014-08-12 | depth 1521 m | reverse complement strand
AAAAGTCTCTTAATTGACTATATACAACACAGTATATATAATTTACATTGAGAATTATTAGTGAATATTATTATATATTTTAAACGGGTGAATATTATGAATAAAATAGGGAGCTCCTCTGCAATGGCTTTGGCATCTGGAACTATTATAAATGCCATAGCCACAGGTAAAGGTTCGGCATTTGGTATAGATTTAAATGTATGTGCCACCGTTGAGCTGATTGATGACGGAAAAAAAATAATTAAAGGAATTATAAAAGACCACCCATCTGTGAAGCCTAATCTTATAGAAACTTGTGTAAAAAATGTTTTAAATCATTTTGAGTTGGATTATTCTGCAACAGTAAGCACAAAAACCACAATACCCGTGAAATCTGGGCTTAGTAGTAGTAGTGCTACATCTAATGCCGTGGTTATGGCTACAATTGACGCAATAGGGGAAAAATTAGACCCTAAATTAATACTTAATTTGGCGATAAAGTCCTCTTTTGATGAAAAACTAACCATTACAGGGGCTTATGATGATGCAACGGCGTCTTATTATGGTGGCATAACAATAACAGACAATACAAAAAGGGAAATAATTAAAAGAGACACATTTAAAAATAATGAGGATAGTATTGAAGTTTTAATACTTATTCCAAATTTAAATAAAAATGTCAATGTAAATAGAATGAAACTTTTAAAAAATTCTGTTGGCGTAGCATTTAAAGAGTGTTTAGCTGGAAATTATTACAATGCACTATTTTTAAATGGTATTTTATATGCCTCTGCATTGAATTTTCCAACAAATATAGCAATTGAGGCAATCGAAAGCGGAGCTCTAACAGCAGGATTATCTGGAACAGGACCTTCATATATAGCACTATGTAATAAAGAAAATACCGAAAATGTTAAAAATACCTTAAATAAATATGGTAAAGTAATTATCACAAAATTAAACAATAAAGGAGCAAAGATAGTATGGTAGAAAAAGTTTATGGAATTGGAGTAGGTCCGGGAGATAAGGATTTATTAACTGTAAAAGCTGTAAAAATATTAAATAGCGTAGATACAATTTTTGTCCCAATATCAAAAGAGGGTCGGAGCTCCGTGGCTTATGAAATTATAAAAGAAGTTTTAAATGACGACAAAACTAAAAATATCGTAGAATTATTATTTCCAATGAGTAAAGATATTAATTATTTAAAAAAACACTGGGAAGATGCCTTTAAATCCATAAAAGAAGCAAATGGAAAAGTGGCACTAATTACAATCGGAGACCCAACATTATACAGCACATTTTCTTATGTTTGGAATTATTTGAATGAAAATGATATTCCTGTTGAAATTATAAACGGTATTCCTTCGCCTTTTGCAAGTGCAGGGAGGTTGAATATCCCACTTGTTGAAGGTGATGAAAATATTGCAATACTTCCGCAGGGGAAAGATTTAGAAAAATATTTAGGAGTATTTGATACTATTATAGTTATGAAAACTAAACGATTAGGGGAAAAACTTAAAAAATTAGTTGATGAGGAGCATAAAAACGATTATATTGTTGGTATTGTAAGTAAAGCCTGTTGTGAAGATGAAATTATACAAATGGGAAAAATTGAAGAAATCAATTTTGATGATGTAAATGAATATTTATCCCTTGCTGTGATTAAGAAGGTTAAATAAAAACAAAAAATATGAATAATTTTGAATTTATAATATTTTTTTACTTAATGAATTATTTTTTATTATTTTTTACTTCTTCGCCATATAATGCAACTTCAGTTTTAGTTTTAGGTTTTCTCCTATATGGATTGTCGTTTTTGTCTTTTTCTGTCTTCCTATGAGGATTGTCGTTTTTTCTGTCGTTTTCTGCCATAAATATCATCACCTACATATCGATAATATATATTGTATGGAATATATAATACATCCGTATATAACTAAGGCAACAGATAATATATTAAACCAATCCACATATTTTATATATTTTAATTTATCATTGTTTGAATTTTTACATTTCTCAATATTCTCTTTAATAGCCCGTGTCCAGTCTATATATACTTCTTTTAGTCCGTTCATTTCATGCCATGTTTCTAAATTTTCATCGGTTGGGTAGATTATGGCATAAGGTCTAAGTTTTAAAACATAAAGAGATAGGATTAATGCAATAAACACTAGAATCAATGGAATTGCCAATAAAATTTTGAAGTTTAAATCATTTACAGTATTGATAATGATAGCAATCGCACTAGTAAATATAGAACAGAAAAACAGATATTTGCCGTTTTTTTCATCAATTTCAATGCTTTTTTTCAATTCTTTATCATACGAATCTTTTGAGAAATAATATATTTCTTTATATTTTAATACATTCATTTTATTAATATCTTGTGTTTCATTTTCATTATTATTTTCTCCTTCATTACTTTGTGGTGCATTACCCCCTTCCGCCATGAGATTTCACCTAAGTTAATTGTCCTTGCACGAATATGCCGAGCATAAATATTTTTTCAAAATCTTTGCGACCATATATTTGATTTTTTTAAATTATCTATATCTGCATTGCCGTATATGTGTATTATGGTTGAATTTAATAGATATACCCTCAAAAAAATTAAAAACTAATAAAAAACAAAAAAATTAAATTATTCAACAATTTCCTTTAAAATCTCTAAAAATCTTATGTCCTCTTCAAATGTTCCAATTGCCACCCTCACATATTCTCCATCAAGTCCTTCAAAAGATTTACAATCTCTTACAATTACCCCTCTTTTCAGGAGCTCCACGCAAAACTCACCTGAGCTCATACCATTTTTAACTTCTACAAGTAAATAATTTGCTTCGGAAGGATAAACTTTTAACTCCTTAAATTCTTTTAAACCGTTGTATAATATTTCCATACTTTTTATGCCGTCATTTTTTGATTTTTCAAAAAATTCTTTATCCCTTAGTGCTGTGATGGCACAAATTTGACTTAATCGAGTTATGCTGAATATTGGTTTAACTCTCATCATGTAATCTACAAGTTTTTTACTGGTGATACCATAGCCAATTCTTTGCCCTGCTAAACCAAATACCTTTGAAAATGTTCTTAAAATTAAAACATTGTCATACTTCAATGCCCATTCTGTTAAGTCATATTCCTCTTTTGAGTATTCTATATATGCGTGGTCTATCATTACAAGAGCATCTGTGGAATTTATAATTTTTTCAATGTCTTTTTTATCGATTATATTTCCTGTGGGGTTGTTTGGCGTGCATAGGAATATAATTTTTGTTTTATCGGTGATGTGGTTTAAAACACTATCAACATCTAATTTAAAATCTTTTTCCTTGTCGAATTTTGCATATTTTATATTTGCACCGTATATTTTTGCAGATATTCTATATTGTGTGAATGTTGGTATTGGAATAATTACCTCATCATCTTTATCTATTAAAATCCTCATCATTGTGTCGATTATCTCATCTGCACCATCTCCACCAACTATTATATTTTCTTTCGGAATATTTGTAAATTTACTTAATTCCTCCATAAGTATTGGATTTACGGGCTCTGGATATTGATGTATATTAGATAATTCTTTTAATATTTCCTCTTTTATTTTCGGGGAGCTCCCCCATGGATTTTCATTAGAACCTAATTTTATAATTTCATTTGGATTTATGTTATATTTTCGTGCTATTTCTTCTTTTGATTTCCCGGGCACATAAGCTTTAAATTCTTTTACAATATTCCTTATTTTATCATCAATTGCCATTATTTCACCAGTTTAGGTATTATCGTTTTATTCGTTTTATTAGATATTTTATTTATATAGGTATATTATTGTTATATTATTATTCATTATATCATATTCATTGTATTATTTTGTATTATTTATTTTATATATTGGTGAGATTATGTTTATAGGTATTGACGACACAGACAGCAGAGATAAATATTGTACAACTTATATTGGGACTTTGTTAATGGAAGAATTGGAAAAAAAATATAAAATGGACATTCCAAAGCTTATAAGAATGAATCCTATGGTTAAATATAAAACTCGTGGAAATGGGGGAGTTTCTTTAATGGTGCTAAGTAAAAATGATGGAGCTCCATTATCTTATGGCGATATAAAATATATAAAGGAAATAGTTATAAAAATGGTGGAAAAATATTCCGATTTTAAATGCGAAAATACAAATCCAGGAATTGTATTTTTAAGCGAAGAAAATTACAATAAAAATAAAGAAATTTTGGATAATTATTATAAAAAAGTTTTAAACGATATTGTGGATATAAATTATACAAAAGAAATTTTGGATAATATTGGGGGCGAGTATATAATTTACAAAAAAGGATTAGGAATTATAGGAGCTCTGGGAAGTATTGCATCAAATCCACCTTTCACTTATGAATTGTTGGCATATAGAAAAAAAGAAAAATGGGGAACAAAACGAACAATAGACAGTAATTCAGTAGTTGAAATGGATAAAAAAACTATTCCATACACATACAATAATGTAGATGGAAATAAACAAATAATAGCTCCAAATACAAAATGTCCTGTATTATATGGAATTAGGGGAACTAAAAAAGAGACATTACTGGAAGCTATGAACGAGGTAAATAGTGAAGAAATAGATAAATACAGAATATACTTAACAAACCAAGGAACAGATGTTCATTTACGGAATTTTAAAATTAAAGATATTTATGCCAATACTGGGGTTATTGTATATGGTGAAGTTTCAAGCAATCCAAAAAATATAAAAAATATCGTATTATTTGAAATTAAGGACAATACTGGAAAAATAAAATGTATCGCATATGAACCAACAAAATCATTTAGAAATATTATCAGGGCTTTAAAAATAGGGGATTTAGTGGCAATATATGGGACAGTAAGGGATAGTCCATTTGAGATAAACATAGAAAAAATAAAAATAATAAAATTAGCTAAACAATATATTAAAAACAAAAAATGCGAATGTGGGGGAACACTTAAATCAAAAGGAAAAGGTAGCGGATATAAATGCAATAAATGTAAAAAAACCATACCTTATAATGATATAAAATTAATAGAAATTAAAAGAGATATAATTGAAGGGTTTTACGAAGTGCCTGTATCTGCAAGGAGACATTTAAGCAAACCTCTTATATTATTTTAATATTTTAAGTATCTCATCTAAATATTTTATTTAATATATAAGGGAGCTCCATTTAATAAATCCATAATATCAGTTCGAGTAATAATGCCCTCAACTTTATTATCTTTATTTACGGCAATTAATCTCCCTACTTTATATTTATCCATTTTTTCAATGGCATTAAATATTTTATCTTTTGTAGATATGGTTATAACATCTTTTACCATAATTTTATCCACAGTGTCATTTTCAAGTCCTTCTGCCAACGATTTGGCAATATCGTGGAGTGTAATAATTCCTTCAAGGTATTGGTTGGTTTCATCACTAACTATTGGCACACCGTGTATATTTTTAGAGTATAATAATTTTGAAGCTTCCCTTATCGTTGCAGTTGGTTTTAAAAATATCATTTCTTTTTTATTGTGTAATATATTTTCCACGGGGATATTTGGCACACTCATTACTCCAATTACATCAATTAGTAATAGATGGTTTATATCATCCCGTCCTGCGATTTTGCCGACTACTGTTATTTTGTTATGGTGCGTAGGTCCAATTTTTACAATATCTCCCGCACTAAATAATTTGGTATCTCCTCTTATGTGAATCATAGAAGAACAAGATTTTTCATGGGCTATTGTATCAAATATTATTTTTTCAACAAATACTCCTTCCACCTGTTTATTTTCTCGATATATTGGCACGGTGATATCCTTTTTATCACATAAAAGACCTATTGACCTATAAGCCTGTCCTGTTGGAACATATCCTCCTTTTGGTCCGGGAACTCCATCTACAAGATTTAAAGCCCTTAAAGCTTGCATTTGATTTCTAATTGTTCCCGGGTTTCTATTTAATTTAATGGCTATTTCTGTCCCTTTTACTGCTTTATTTTTTTCTTCATATATTGCAATTAATTCTTGAAGAATTTCTTTTTGAACTATGGTGAGCTCCATAATAACACCATCACGAATGAGTATATATGATTATAAATAATTACAAATGATTATAAATTATAATTTATTTCATAATTATATTAAAATAAAAGTATAAATATGTTTTGATATGAATTATAGTAAATCGACGAACGCTTTGCGTAAATTACCTTTGTAGATAAAACTTAGAGCTATTAATGGAAATTGGATATAATTTATTCTTAATAACAGACCCAATAGGGAGACTTTATGTCGATTCACTATATATATTAAAAATCAAGAGACGCAATATGGATATTTAACTTATTTTCTAGATATTTTTTAACAAATTTAAGCCCATAAATTTCTGTTCCATAATGCCCACCATCAATTACACATAAATTATTTTCTTCTGCAATTATTTTTGAGTGATGGGTTAAATCCCCTGAAATATATACATCAATATTTCTATTTGATACATAATTTATGGAGCTCTGGGATAATCCATAACCTGATAACACTGCCACATTTAAATTTTTATTTTTTTTAGGGGTTTCCACTACAACAGGATTTTCACAGATATTATTTTTTGTTATTTCAAGGAGCTCCTCAAAAGAACTGTCAAATAATCCGACCCTGCCAAGCCCATTATTATATAAATTATTCACATCTTTTAAATTGTATAAATTAACAAGGGCATCATTTAAACCATTTTTACATATATCAAGGTTAGTATGTGCCGAATATAATAAAATATTATTTTCCGATAATATTTTTAATTTTTTATAAATAACGCCTGTAAATGTTCTTATCGGGTCTTTTAATATTGGGTGGTGAGTAAATAAAAAATCAACACCCTCCTTTTCTGCTTTTTTTACCACACTTAAAGAAGGGTCTAATGCTATCCCGATTTTTTTAACTTCTTTATTTATATTGTTTCCAACTTGAAGCCCAATATTATCTCCGTCTATTGCTAATTCTTTTGGTGCAAATTCTTCTATTGTGTTTATAATATCAATTGCCTTTATTTTTATTTTATTTTCCATTTTTCCAACCTGTTATTATTTGTAGCTCTTCATATGGAAATTTCATTGATGCAGTTTTTTCTGCTTTAAATCCGTGTTCATTTAGTAGTTTGATAGTTTTGGGAGCTCCTGTTAATGACGATTGCACTATTTGAATTACTCCATTTTCTTTTAAATGATTATCAACTTCTTTAATAAATCTATCTAATACTTTTCTTCCATCAATACCGCCATCAAAGGCATAATTTAAATATTTTTCTAATTTTTCCTCTTCTGCGGTAGGAAGATATGGTGCATTAAATAAAATAACATCAAATTTATCCTCTGAATTTATAGTATTGAATAAATCGCCTTCAATAAATGATATTTTATTATTGTCTAATTTATTTAATTTTATATTTTCTTTTGCTGTTTCAATTGCATATGGGTTTATATCTATTCCAATTACTTTTTTAGCTCCCTGTTTTAGTGCATTTATTGCCTGAATTCCTGTTCCTGTTCCGACATCTAAAACTGTTTTATTTTTGACTTCTGTCAAATTATTTATCAATAATTCGCTATCTTCCGCAGGTTCATAAACTTTTGGGTGGATTTTTATAGTTATATCTTTTATTTTAATCGTAGGATTTTTTTCCATTGTATTCCTTATTTTTTTATTATTTTTAATTAATATTTTTTAAAAGTTCCAAACATCGTCCCCAATATAATGAATAGTTTTTATTGCTTTGCCTTTATTTGATTCTTTCATAGTTTTACCGTCCATTAAGGCAATACCAACACATAATGGTTTATTGTGGGTTTCATCGACTACAAAAATTATGTCTCCTTCTTTTATTTCCTCGTCCGCATCTACTATGCCCGGTGCCATAACATCGGCACCATTTGCTATAAATCTCAGAGCTCCCATATCGACAACAACTTTACCGCTGTTTAGGCTGTGTTTTAATATTGTTTTTAATGTTGGATATACTTTATCATTTATTTTAAATGCCATTGGTTCGTTATTCGCTAAAACCATTTCGTAATCTTCTGTTATTGCTATTTCTATATTTGCTTTATTTGGCATTATTTCATTTTCAAATATGTTATTTAATTCTTCTTTTAATTTTTTTATTTCTTTTTTATTTAGGCAGTATCTTCTTTTTATTTCCATATTTCCACCATTGATTTACTATGTTTATTTTTTAAATTTTTCAATATATATTAAGGTTTTAATGTCATTCCTCGGAGCTCCGATTTATATATTTATTTGTCGAGCTCTTTTAAAATTTTTTCAATAGTTTCTTTTGTTTCTGGAATATCTTCTTTAATGACTTTCCAAACCAATTTTAAATTAACATTAGAATATGAATGAATCAGCTTATCCCGCATACCTGCAATGTCCCTCCAAGGCACTTCTGGATAGTTTTTCCTTAAATCATCAGGTATATTTTTCACCGCCTCGCCTATTATCTCAATACATCTACATACTGAATACTGAGTCTTTTTATCCCTTAAAAATCCTTTGTAATCCATATTTTCTAAAAATTCTTCTGCCAAGTCCATATTTTCAATAATATCAATTAGATATATATCAACTTTCTTCAATAGGAATCTCCTCCTTTAAGATTGTTTCTTTTAATTCTTTCCTAATATCATTTTTTAAAACCAAATCTACTTTAATATTTAACAAATCAGATATATAGTTTTCTAAATTCACAAATTTTAATAGGCTGGGCAATTCATAAAATTCAACTAAAATATCAATATCTGATGTTTCTTTCTGCTCCTCTCTCGCATAACTTCCAAATATCCCAATGGTTTTAACTTTATATTTTTCTTTTAGTTCCTTTCGGTGTTCCAATAATACCTTTTTGATTTCGTTTAATGTTTTCATAGTCTCCCTCGGAGCTCCGTTTTAGCGGAGTAATAATCTAAATATTTTATGGTTTTCCCCAATCGTGTTAAGTTAAATCCTTTACAAAATAAAATAATAAAAATAACAGAAATAATAAAAATTATCTTTATTCTGCTATTATTCTAAAATATTATAAAATGTATCTCTTTCTTTGGGAGCTCCTCCAATTGCATAAATCGCATTTCGTATTTCTTTGGCACTCATATAAGTCCCATAACTTGCACCAGCTGATTTTGAAATATTTTCTTCTATGAGTGTGCCTCCAAAGTCATTTGCACCACATTTTAATCCCATTTGTGCTAATTTAACCCCTAATTTAACCCACGATACTTGGATATTTTTAATGGTATCTCCAAATAACATTCTACTAATGGCATAAACTTTCAAATCTTCAAGCCCGGAGCTCCCCTCTCTTGCATTTCCTTCATAATATATTGGTGCCATTTTATACATAAAACTAAGTGGTACAAATTCCGTAATTCCGCCAGTTTCTTCTTGAAGTTCTTTTAAAATAAATAAATGATTTACAATGTGTTTATATTCCTCAATATGTCCATACATCATAGTAGAAGTTGTTTTTATACCTATTTTATGTGCTGTTTTTACTATTTTTATCCATTCCTTAGTTGATAATTTTGAAGGACATAATTCAGCCCTAATATCATCGTCCAATATTTCCGCAGCAGTTCCGGGCATTGTGTTTAGTCCGTTTTCTTTTAATATTGTGAGTGCTTCTTTAATGCTTAGTCCAGAATTTTCAGATGCAAATTTTACTTCCATCGGCGAAAAAGCATGAATATGTATTCCTCCGAGTGGTTTTGTAGCAGAATGAACTTCTTTTAATATGTTAGTTTGGAGCTCCACATCTATATTATTGTGCAGTCCTCCCTGAATACATACCTCTGTGCATCCTAATTTTTTTGCTTCAAAAGCTCGTTTTCCAATTTCTTTGGGATTAATAAAATAGGCATCATTATGGTCTTCATCAACCTTGAAAGCACAAAATCTACAATCTCCCACACAAATATTTGTAAAATTAATATTTCTATTTACAACATATGTTATGGCGTTTCCGTTTATTTTTTCATTGATTTTATTTGCACAATTCAATATATTAAAAAGATTTTCATTATCTTCAAATAATTCTAAACATTGTTTTTTTGAAATACTTTTTATCTAAAATCTCTATTGTTTTATCTGCTAATTGAAAAGCATTTGCTTCAACAACTTCTTGAAATAATAATTCGCTTTCAGAGTTGCCAAATTTCCCAATTTTCACAAATGCATTAATCATATAGTTCCTTGGGTCTTTCCCGAAAAGAA
>OFBB01000170.1_pt1 | contig 10350 bp, 10 predicted proteins | sample 1520401 | NCBI WGS metagenome assembly OFBB01 (sample SAMEA3696446, study PRJEB22514) | metagenome | biome: water; feature: marine; material: hydrothermal vent | place: Pacific Ocean | collected 2014-08-12 | depth 1521 m | reverse complement strand
TTTAAGCCTGAAAGAGACGGTCTTTTTTGTGCTAAGATTTTTGGCCCAATGAAAGATTTTGAGTGTTTGTGTGGTAAATACAAGCGCATGAAGTTCCGTAACGTCGTTTGTGAAAAATGTGGCGTTGAAGTTACCTTATCTAAGGTTCGTCGTGAGCGTATGGGTCACATTGAGTTAGCTGCACCAGTTGCACATATTTGGTACCTTAAATCATTACCTTCTCGTTTAGGTCTATTGATGGATATGACGCTTAAAGACATTGAGCGTGTACTATATTTTGAAGCTTTCTTAGTGACCGATCCTGGTTCTACACCACTCGTACACAAGCAATTATTAACCGAAGAGATGTACTTTGATGCACTCGATGAATACGGTGATGATGAGTTTGAAGCGAAAATGGGTGCTGAAGCCATTCAAGATGTTTTAGCAGAAATGCAGCTTGAAAAAGAAGCAGCTAATTTGCGTGAAGACAGCTTAAACACTAAATCTCAAACCAAGCTTAAGAAGTACAATAAACGTCTTAAGTTAATCGATTCATTAATCCAATCAGGTAATAAGCCAGAATGGATGGTGTTAAAAGTATTACCAATTCTTCCGCCAGATTTACGCCCATTAGTGCCGTTAGATGGTGGTCGTTTTGCAACTTCTGATCTGAACGATTTATACCGTCGTGTGATTAACCGTAACAACCGTTTAGGTCGTTTATTAGAGTTAGATGCGCCAGAAATTATTGTTCGTAACGAAAAGCGTATGTTGCAAGAAGCGGTTGATTCATTGATTGATAATGGTCGTCGTGGCCGTGCCGTGATGGGTAATAATCGTCGTCCGCTTAAATCAATTGCTGACATGATTAAAGGCAAGCAAGGTCGCTTCCGTCAAAACTTACTCGGTAAGCGTGTTGACTATTCAGGTCGTTCAGTTATTGTCTGTGGTCCATATCTTAAATTACATCAGTGTGGTTTACCAAAGAAAATGGCATTAGAGTTATTTAAGCCGTTTATTTATAACCGCCTAATAGCTCAAGGTTTATCCTCAACTATTAAAGCCGCTAAGAAGATGGTGGAAAGTGAGGTGCCTGAAGTATGGGATATCCTTGAAAAGGTAGTACACCAACATCCAGTGTTACTTAATCGCGCACCAACATTGCACCGTTTAGGTATTCAAGCGTTTGAGCCTTTATTGATTGAAGGTAAGGCGATTCAATTGCACCCACTTGTTTGTGGCGCATTTAACGCTGACTTTGATGGTGATCAGATGGCAGTACACGTACCATTATCTGAAGAAGCGCAATTGGAAGCAAGAACTCTAATGTTAGCCTCTAACAATGTATTGCACCTTGCGAGTGGTGAGCCAATTATTGTCCCTTCACAGGACGTTATTTTGGGCTTGTATTACATGACGCGTGACAAGATTAATCAAAAAGGCGAAGGCATGATTTTTGTTAATCCAGCCGAGGCTTTAAACGCTTATGAATCTGGCGCTGCCACACTACATGCAAAGGTTAAGTTACGTATTCAAGAATATGAAAGAGTTGATGGCAAATACCAGCCAACAACAAAACGTGTTGTTGACACAACGATTGGCCGTGCAATCTTCTCAAGAATTTTGCCAGCCGGTTTGTCGTTCGATTTAATCAACGAAGCCATTTCTAAGAAAGTAGTTTCTAATTTGATTCATGTTTGTTATCAAACACAAGAGTTAAAAGACACGGTTATTTTTGCTGACAAGATGATGTATATGGGTTTCCAATACTCAACTAAGTCAGGTATTTCGTTCTGTTCAAATGACATGACTATTCCTGACACTAAAGCAAGCATGATTGAAGCAGCGGAATCACAAGTGAAAGACGTGCAAAAGCAGTACTCACAAGGTGTGGTAACTGATGGTGAGCGTTATAATAAGGTGATTGATATTTGGTCTCGCACTTCAGAGAAAGTGGCCAAGGCAATGATGGATGAAATCGGTTTTGAAGATTTCATTAATGCCGATGGTAAGACTGAAAAACTGGCCTCGTTTAACTCGGTCTATATGATGGCTGATTCTGGTGCTAGGGGTTCTCCAGCACAGATGCGTCAGTTAGCCGGTATGCGTGGTCTAATGGCCAAGCCTGATGGGTCAATCATTGAAACACCTATTACTTCAAACTTCCGTGAAGGTTTGAACAACATGCAATACTTTATTTCAACACACGGTGCACGTAAAGGTCTAGCTGATACCGCACTAAAAACAGCAAACTCGGGTTACTTAACCCGTCGTTTGGTGGATGTTGGTCAAGATTTAGTGGTTAATGAGTTCGATTGTGGTACTGAAAATGGACTCATCAAAAAAGCCTCAATTGAGGGTGGTAATATTGTGCAAACACTTGGCGCCGCAGTACTAGGTCGTGTGATGGCTGAAGATGTATTGGTACCAGATTCAACGGAAGTATTTTTGGCTAAAGGTCATTTAGTGACTTTGGAAGACAAAGATAAGATCGATGAATTAGGTGTTGAATCAATCAAAGCGCGTTCTACCATTACATGTGACACTCGCTATGGCGTTTGTTCAGCATGTTATGGTAACGACATGGCTCGTGGTCATCAGATTGGTGTTGGTGAGGCCGTTGGCGTTATCGCAGCACAGTCTATCGGTGAGCCGGGTACACAGTTAACCATGCGTACGTTCCACATTGGTGGTGCAGCATCTGCATCAACAGCGGTAAGTAGTGTCAACATAAATACAGACGGTGTCGCTCATTTAGAAGGCATGAAGTCAATTACTAACGCTAATGGCGACCTAGTGGTGATTTCTCGTTCGGCTGAAGTTACGATTCGTAATACCAGAGGCCAAGAAGTTGAGCGTTATAAGATTCCTTATGGTGCGATCGTTCATGTTCAAGATGGTGGTGCTGTTAAAGCAAAAGATAAGATTGCAGATTGGGATCCGCATACGCATCCAATTATTTCTGAGCAGTCAGGTCGCGTGGTTTTTGTTGATTTTGTTGAAGGTGTTACAGTTAACAAAAATACAGATCCATTAACCGGCTTAACTTTCTTCGAGATGATTGATGAAGCGGAAAGATCAGCAGCAGCGAAAGGCTTGAAACCACTGATTAAGATGGTGGACGAAAAAGATTCAGAGATGGTGCTATCAACGCATTACTTGCCTTCAACAGTAAAGATCAACCTAGAAGACAATCAAGTCATCACCGCAGGTGAAGTCTTGGCTAAGATTCCAAAAGATCAATCTAAGACCAGTGATATTACCGGTGGTCTACCACGTGTTGCTGACTTATTTGAAGCACGTAAAGCGAAAGATCATTCAATCCTTGCAGAAACAGCCGGTGTTATTAGTTTTGGCAATCCGACTAAATCTAAAGACCGTTTGGTTATTACCTCGAAAGAGGGTGAAGCGACTGAGATGATGATCCATAAATGGCGTCAAATTAACGTCTTTGATGGTGAAACAGTTGAAAAAGGCGACGTGGTTTCTGATGGACCGTCTAATCCGCACGATATCTTACGTTTGTTGGGTGTTGAGGCTTTGGCTAACTATGTGGTTAAAGAAGTGCAAAATGTTTATCGCTTACAAGGTGTAAATATTTCAGACAAGCACATCGAAGTCATTGTTAAGCAAATGCTACGTAAAGTTGAAGTGCTTGATGCGGGTGATTCTTCATTCGTGAATGGTGAGACTGCAGAGTATGGCCGTGTTATTGATACCAATAAACAACTAACAGCACAAGGTAAAGATCTAGTGATTTACCAAAGACTGCTAATGGGTATTACCAAAGCGTCATTGGCAACAGAGTCATTTATTTCTGCGGCGTCGTTCCAGGAAACAACACGCGTTCTAACCGAAGCCTCAACCACAGGTCGTGTCGATACATTGCAAGGCCTGAAAGAAAACGTGATTGTGGGTCGTTTAATCCCGGCAGGTACTGGCTTTACGTACCACCAAGAGAAGCGCGCGAAGCGCGCTGCAAGCGTTATGCAAACAGCCGATGCAGAATTAGCACTTTCAGCACAGTTGAGTGAAGCAGAAGAGGCGACTGAAGAGTAGTAAGAAACTTCACTAATAAAAAAACCGCAGTCAGTGATGGCTGCGGTTTTTTTTCGTCCGCAATTAAGACACACGCGCCATATCAACAACGCTTGGTATAAAATGCGATTATGAATAAATCAAGTTTTGATCAACATGTGGCAGATGGGTACAATCACATCCCCGTCTATAAAGCCGTCGCCATTGATACAGATACCGCATTAGGCCTATATTTAAAATTAGCCAACAACCCTTACTCTTATTTGTTTGAGTCAGTTCAAGGTGGTGAAAAATGGGGTCGCTACTCAATGATTGGCCTACATGCGCAAACCGTTATCAAAGTGTTTGACCATGAAGTTCGTATTGAGCAAGAGGGTAAACTATTAGAATCAACCGAAGTTGAAGACCCATTAGCTTGGGTTGAGCAATATTTAGATCAATACAAAGTGCCAGAGTTAGAAGTCTTGCCAGATTTTAATGGCGGCTTGGTGGGTTACTTTGGTTATGAAATTATTCGCTATATCGAGCCTAGACTGTCTAGCATCGACAAGCCTGATGAGCTCGGTGTAGCGGATATCTTGCTAATGGTGTCAAACGATTTAGTCGTGTTTGACAATCTACTTAACCAAGCTTTTGTGATTACTCATATCGATCCAAGCAAACAAAGTTATAAGGATGCACTCAGTCGTTTAGAGGAAATTACTAAGCAAATTGATCAACCATTAGAATCAACTAGCTATCAATCAGACCATATTACTGAGCAAGATTTCGTCTCAAGTTTTGGTGAAGAGAACTACAAAAACACCGTTAAAAAAATCCAAGAATACATTGTCGCAGGTGATGTGATGCAAGTCGTGCCTTCACAACGCCTCAGTTGTAAATTTAGCGCACCACCAGTGGAGTTGTATCGTCAACTTAGGCGTCTTAACCCATCCCCTTATATGTATTACCTTAATTTAGAGGATGCAGCAATTGTAGGTTCTTCACCAGAAATTCTAACTCGCGTCGATGGTGATAGGCGCGCAACCGTTCGCCCAATCGCTGGTACACGCTCTCGTGGTGTCAATGAAAAGGAAGACTTGGCGCTAGAAAAAGACTTGTTAGCTGACGAAAAAGAAATTGCCGAGCATTTAATGTTGATTGACCTTGGTCGTAATGACCTTGGTCGTATTGCCAAAACTGGCACAGTCGAACTTACGGATAAGATGTTTGTTGAACGTTATTCACACGTAATGCATATTGTCTCGAACGTTGAATGCGAGCTTCAAGATAACATGAGCGCGATGGATGTACTTAAGGCCACCTTCCCAGCAGGTACACTCAGTGGTGCGCCAAAAGTACGTGCAATGGAAATTATCAACGAAGTTGAGCCACTTAAGCGTAATATCTATTCAGGCGCCATTGGTTACTTGTCGTGGCATGGTTGTATGGATATGGCCATTGCCATACGTACAGCTGTAGTAAAGGACGAAATTCTTTACGTGCAAGCAGGCGCAGGTATTGTTTATGATTCAGTGCCACAATCAGAATGGGATGAAACTATGCACAAAGCACGAGCACTAATTAAAGCCGCCGAACAAGTTTGAGATAAGCAAGAATAAAAGAAACTATATTAGGTTTTCATAAAAGTGTTGCATTTGTATTTTTTATGGTTATCATGGGAGCTTTAGTAGGGTTGTAACTCCTTACGCGGGGGTTGTATTTTTTTAATATATAAAGAGGAGAGAAGCATGAAGAAAACCATTTCTTCTATCTCAGCAGTTGTGACATTGGCGACATTATTTATGATGCCAATGGAAGCAGGTGCTAAAGAGATGACGGACGAAGAAGTCACTTTCGGTCGTAAAGCAGGTAACTGCTTAGCATGTCACATGATTCCAGGCGGTAACTTGCCGGGTAATATCGGTCCACCATTACTTGCGATGAAAGCAAGATATCCAGATAAAGCAGTGTTAAAGGCGCAAGTTTATGACGCTACAGTTAGAAATCCAAGTTCAATCATGCCTCCGTTCGGAAAGCATGGTATCTTAACGGATAAGCAGCTTAATCAGGTTGTAAATTACATTTATTCTAAATAAGGAGAAAAATAATGAAAAGAAGATTATTTTTAAAAAGCGCAATGGCAGGTTCTGCAGTTGCAACAGCAGTAGGCGCAGGCTTACTTACACCATCAATGGTTTTTGCTAACTCAGCAGACTTTAAAGCTGTATCAGATGCGGCAGGTGCTTCAGCAGCAGGCGCTGGTAAAGGCTCGTTTAAGTTTAAAGCCCCTAAGATTGCTGAAAACGGTGCAGTAGTGCCAATGACAGTAGATGCTTCTAAAATGGACGGCGTGACTAACATTTCTTTCTATGTTGTCAACAACGGTACACCATTAGCAGCTTCGTTCAATTTGTCTGGTGCTCAAGGTTATGTTTCTACTCGTATTAAGATGGGTAAAACTTCTCCGGTAGACGCATTGGTTACTGCAGGTGGTACAACAACTAAAGTATCGCAAGAAGTTAAAGTAACAATTGGCGGCTGTGGCGGTTAATTATTAATTATTAATTAATAAATTAAATAAAATATTAAAGGAGAATAAAAAATGGCAAAGATTAAATTAAAGCCTAAAGCTAGAAAAGGTGTTATTGGTATCAAGTGTTTAATTAAACACCCAATGGAAACTGGTTTACGTAAGAAAAAAGGTAAATTAGTAGCTGCAAATCACATTGTTCACATGGTTGTATCGCACAACGGTAACAAAATAGTTGATGCAGATATTGGTAGCTCTATTTCTAAAGACCCGTACTTTAAATTCAACGTTGCTGGCGCTAAAGGCGACACAATCGAACTTAAGTATAAAGACAACAAAGGTAAAACAGGCTCTAAGACTGCTAAGTCTAAGTAACTGATTACTATTGAGGAGAGATTAATGAAAAAACTAATAACTGCAGTCGTCAGTTTAGGTTTAATGATTGGCACCGCATCTGCTGGTACAGATGTAGACGCTGATCGTAAAGCCTTTGTTGGCCACTTTAAATCAATTAAGCCTAATGTTGAGTTTGCAGATTACACGATTGGTGTATATGCTTACGATGAAGGTTCTAGAGATCAGTTTGAAGAGATCTTAGACGGCATTCCACCGTATGAAGAAGCAGTGGAAAAAGGCGAAGCGGAGTTTGAAAAGTTTGGTTTAGCTAAATGTACGGCGCTTGCAGATCCTGCAGCGGCACGTTTAGCACACCCATACTATGATGATGCAGCTGGTACAGTGGTAACACTAGAAGGCACAATCCGTAAATGTTATACTGAGCAAACTGGTAAGAAGATGGCTCCTATGAAAGGTAAAATTGCCCGAATCAGTGCTTGGATTTCTGATCAAGCAGCCGGTGAAAAGATCAACGTAAAAGTTGAATCTGATGGCGCAAAAGCAGCGTATGAAAGAGGAAAGAGTACTTTCTATGCGAAGCGTGGCCAGTTCAACATGTCATGTGCGGATTGCCATGTATATAACGCCGGTAAAAAAGCCAGAGCTGATATCTTGTCACCAGCACTAGGTCACACAACACACGTTCCAATGTATCGTGCGAAGTGGGGCGGTATTGGAACATTACATCGTCGTTACGGTGGTTGTTACAATAATATGCGTGCTAAGCCTCTAATGGCCCAAAGCCCAGAATATCGTGATATGGAGTTCTTCCATCAAGCGATGAGTAATGGCCTTGAGATTAGTGCTGATCGTTACAGAAAATAGGAGAATATGATGAAAAAATTATTATTAACTACCTTAACTGTATTTGCATTTTCAGCGCAAGCTGACTATCTAGATGGTGCTCATAACTGGAATACAGGTTCGTCTGATCCGTTTAAAGCGGCAATTACTGCTGCAGAAACTGACTATGCAACAGCATTGGCAGCTTCTATGGCATGGCGTGATACTGGCAAGATGATTAAAGAAGCACACAAGCTTCAAACATCAGGTGATACTGCTGCTGCACTTGCAGTAGCTAAAGCCGCTCACAACCAAGCAGTTAATGCGTTATCGCAAGCTGCCGTTGCAGGTTCTGCTGGTCCAAGATTCTAGTAATCTAAACAGTTAAATAAAAATACCCCTTAACTGGGGTATTTTTTTGTCTGGTTTTTTTTGGTTACTGTGTAAGCGAAGAAATCAAAGGCAATAAAAAAAGCGCCATATTTGGCGCTTTTTTATTTTTAGACTCAACTCTCTCCTTGGAATGTTTGGTTAATGTTGCAGCGTTCACTATTTGAGGATTTATGAAACTTACGGTTTTTTTTATAACTCACCACAACATTAAGATTTAAATTGTACCCTTAAATATAGTTCAAAAATAATCGTTTTTTTTTTTGCAAATGAGTTTTTAAGGTAAACTTTTAATATAAATTAAGGGGTGGGATTTTAATGAGAAAGAAAAAACATTTTGTCGAATACGCACAAGCCAAAAAAATGGTAAATGACTTTGAACTCTCGGTTGAAACCAAATTAGATTACCAAATATCATATAAAGAAATTCACGCAGACCTTCCTTCAGATCCGACATCAACTTATCAAAAAGAGTGGATTGACTGGAGTGTATTTTTAGACAAAAATTACATATAAATTGCACCATTTTAATAATTTATAAATTTCTGTTATTGTCTTTATTTTTAAATCAAAAAAATCATAAAAACCCTATTTTTCTGCATATTTATCACTAATTTTGACTATTTATAGGGATTTTTTAAGGGTGTTTGCATTGTTTTCTAAATTTTATGGCAGAAAATAGCATTTAAAGTGCAAAAAAGCACATGGTTGCGCTATTGTTAGTCATAATGGGTATTTAAATTCTGACATCAATAAAATATAAAAGGGGAGCACATGTTTAGCGAAGGTGTAAAAAATAAAATTGATAAATTCGGTGATTTCTTAATTGAAGTATTTCATTTGTTGGGCTTGTTTGTGATTGGTGGTACGGTAGCTTGGTCTGCGGTTAGTGAATATTTACTGATTATGCAGCATGAGTCAGGTTTCGCTTCGCTTAAAGATATTTTATTACTGTTTATTTATTTAGAGCTTGGTGCGATGATCGGTATTTATTTTAAAACCCACCGTTTACCGGTGATATTCTTAATTTTTATTGCCATCACTGCAATTACAAGATTTCTGGTGATTGATATGAAGTCCTTGGTGGCCAATGATAGCTTTAATTTAATTATTATGGTTGCTTCTATTTTGATCCTGACTATTGCAGCAGGTATTTTAAGATTTACCGAAAAAAAATATGACACTTCAAGTGAGTGCTGTACATAGCTAATCAATATTAGGAGAGATAAAATGAATGTTGCAATTAAAGTAGGGGCGTTATTAGTTGGCGGTTATGCCGCTTACGGCATGGGCTCTTTTATGTATAACATGGGTAATGACATGACTGACATGACTCAATCAGTTGGGCGCATGACGAACGATGTTCATTCCATGGCTCAAGACATGAATGGCATGGCACGTAATATGATGCAAATGGCACAAAGCATGGTTGATGGCCAAAAGAAAATGGGTGATGATTTTGCTAATGTGGCTAGAGACATGAATGTAATGACTCGTTCCATGATATCGATGAGTAGAGACATGAACGGTCTTGGATCGCATATTTCCAACATGAATACCAATATTAAAGAAATGAATGGTTCTATGGCACGTATGAGTGGCGACATGTCAACCATGAATAACTCAATGTCAGGTATGCGCTATGATATTAATAAATTTACCAAACCTGAAAATATTATGATGCCTTGGATGCGCTAAGGTAGATCTCATTTTTTAATAAATAAAACTTGTTTTGCTTTATTTACTATTTTCTTAAATATACCATCTTCTATTTTATATTTAATTTCTCAATCATCACTTTTCAAATCTGGTTTTATTCATTCAATAAATTCTTCATAAGAAAAACTTTGATGAAAAGTTATAAACTTAATTTGTCCATTTTCTCTATATTCATTAAATTTCTCTTTAAGGGCTTTTCTATCCTCTTTATTATCTTGATAAAACTGATTATCTACTATCTGAACTGCTAAATCGATTGTTTTATATGTTTTTCCTGTCCCCGGTGGGCCGTATAAGATTTGATTTAGGGGAAAATTATTATTACTCATTTAACTAACTCCTTTTTTCAAAAATTATATCAAATTATGCTAAAATTACAATAAAAAAGGATTATTATGGTAATATTACAAACAAATCCAAATTATAAAATTTTAGAAATAGATAGTAGTTTGTTTGATGAAGTTAAAACTTTTGTAAAAAAACTAACGACAAAAAAACAAAAAAGTTTCTCTTACATTGATGAATTGGGA
>OFBB01000169.1_pt1 | contig 10404 bp, 9 predicted proteins | sample 1520401 | NCBI WGS metagenome assembly OFBB01 (sample SAMEA3696446, study PRJEB22514) | metagenome | biome: water; feature: marine; material: hydrothermal vent | place: Pacific Ocean | collected 2014-08-12 | depth 1521 m | reverse complement strand
CATTAGTCACTATGAAACTTCAAATATTTATGTTTTACTACTGACTAATTATAATATTCGCCTCTCATCCAACGATTAAAATCGTTGGAACCTTCTCGGCGGTTTATCGTAATTTAATTTTGGGTGATAATTTGGAAGAATTTCTAAAAAAAATAAGACCGATTCTCGAATATATTCCAGAGGTGCAAAGACCTATACGGGAAATAACCTTTAAAGAAAAATTAAAATGGACAGCTTTGGTTTTAATAGTTTATTTTTTGATGGGGACTATTGACATATATACCGCAGGAGCAACAATTCCTGCTCAATTTGAATATCTACAAACAATATTTGCATCAAAAATAGGGACATTAATTACATTGGGTATTGGACCCATTGTTACAGCAGGTATTATAATGCAGTTATTGGTTGGTTCTGAGCTTATAAAATTAGATTTATCAAAACCAGAAAATAGGGCATCATTCCAAGGACTTCAAAAATTATTTGGTATATTTTTATGTTTCATGGAAGCAGTAATGTTTGTTAGCGTTGGAGCATTTGGGGCATTATCGGGGGGCGTAATGTGGTTAGTAATAGCCCAAATTGCACTTGGTGCTATATTGATAATATATTTAGATGAAATAGTTTCAAGATATGGTATTGGTTCGGGTATTGGATTGTTTATTGCCGCAGGAGTTTCTCAGACAATATTTGTTGGAGCTCTTGGGTCTGGCGGATATCTTTGGAAGTTCTTTGACGCTATGGTTCAAGGGGCAATTGGAACAGCATTTGAGTTTTTACTTCCAATATTGGGAACAATAATAGTTTTCCTAATAGTAGTATATGCTGAAAGTATGAGGGTTGAAATTCCACTTGCACACGGTAGAGTAAGGGGTGCAGTAGGGAAATATCCTATAAAATTCATATATGTATCAAATTTACCAGTAATTCTTGCAATGGCGTTATTTGCAAATATCCAATTAATTGGGCTAATGGTCCAAAGTAAATTAGGTTATCCATTACTTGGTAGTTTTGTAGATGGTAGGGCAGTAAGTGGGATTGCATATTATTTTGCTACCCCATATGGATTAACAAGCGTTCTTGCAGACCCGATTAGAGCAATAATATATACAATATTAATGATAATATTTTGTGTAATATTTGGTATGTTCTGGGTTGAAACATCTGGATTGGATGCAAAATCCATGGCAAAAAAAATGGGAAGTATGAATATGGCAATTAAAGGATTTAGAAAATCCAACAAATCGATTGAAAATAGATTAAAAAGATATATATTGCCAATAACTGTAATGAGCTCCGCATTTGTTGGACTATTGGCATCAGGTGCAGACTTTATGGGGGCATTAGGTGGAGGAACTGGAGTATTACTTACCGTATCTATCGTATATCGAATGTATGAACAGCTTGTTCAGGAGCAAGTCTCGGAGCTCCACCCAGCACTTGGAAAATTCTTAAAAAAATAAAAATTAAAAATATAAATATTTAATTTTTTAAATAATTTTAAAATATATATTATATAATATTGCAGTTAATCCACATAACATAGATAAAAACCACATAATGAATACAATATTGTATTCTTTCATTGGTTTTTTCATTAACAAATATCTCATAATAGATAAATATCCACCATCAACATACAGTTTTCCCTCTTTATCGATTTTAGTTGGGCTCTGTTTCTCTCTGTTTGTAAATCCTGTGGATAACTTTAATGATGCGTCAATGAAATGTGGCAACATAATTATAATAAGTTCGGGAATAAGATTTTTCCAAATTGCAACAGTTGCCAAAAATGCACCTATTGGCAGGGTTCCGACATCTCCGGGAAATACCTTTGCAGGATATTTATTTAATAAAAATAATCCAAAATAGCACGATACAAATAACATAATAACATTAAATCCAGAAGTATCTCCATTTAATAACAAAATAATCCCTAAAAATATTGCAGAAAGTATTCCTACTCCAATTTCAAGCCCATTAAATCCCGCAAGCATATTCGTAAAATTTGAATATATTGCAATTCCCAACATTGCTATTAAGGTATGAATAACATCTAAACCTAAAAATAAGCTGACTGGAATACCAACAAGACCCATTGCTATAAATTTTACCTTTGAAGATAATTTATAAATGTCGTCCAATGTTCCAATTATTCCAGACAATATTAGAACAACCGATAACATGGGAGCATACACTAATAAAATTAATGAGCTTAATGATACGGGGATAATTCCGCCCATTTCTGCTATTTTTAGATTATTCTGTTTATGCAAATCAATACCATATTTGTAATTTACCATTAGTTTTATAAAAATATTTATAAATATGTAGGACAATAATCCACTTAATAAATAAGCCATAATATAATATACATAACTACCAATATCATTCATAATAATCACAATATAAATTTTTATAATTTTTATGTGATTAGTATATATTTTATTAAATAAAAACCATATGCTTATAGTATGTTTAGGAGCTCCTAAATTTTTTTGAAAGAAAATGAAAACACACTATAAAATTAGGAGGTATAGTATGGAACAAATTAAAAAAATATCAAGATTTATAAATAACCATAGTTATTTAAAAACAATATTAATTGTATTGGTAATTGCATTAATGAGTTTTCAATTAAGAGCTCAACCAGCTGACATGGGATTTACAGATAATCAGCAATTAAAAGATATGTTTGCCGATGAAAATGGTAGAATGTATTTAATCGCATTAGACCCATATTATTATCTTAGATTAGCGGAAAATTATCATAATAACGGACATCTTGGTGAAACACTAAAAGAAGTTAATGGAGAGAAAATTCCTTATGATACAATTCAGTATGCTCCACCGGGACATCCTGTATCAAAAGATGTGCCTACAATTACAATAGTAACATTGGCGGTTTATGATATTTGGCATTCATTGGATTCAACTGTATCTATAATGAATGCAGCATATTGGGTTCCAGCATTATTGAGTATGTTGTTGGGAGCTCCTGTATTTTTCATGGTTAGAAGAATTACTCAAAGTAATATTGGAGGAATTGTTGGAGCAACAATTATAAGCACAAGCCAAGCTTTATTATATAAAACATCAGCAGGGTTTGCAGATACGCCGATATTTGAGGTTTTACCTATATTATTTATAATATGGTTTATTATGGAGGCAATTCATAATCAAAACAATTTAAAAAAATCTTTAATATTTGCATCACTGGCAACCATTGTAATGACTTTGGCAACTAAAATGTGGGCAGGTTGGTGGTATGGTTTCTATATCTCAACTGGATTTTTATTTATGTATTTAATTTATTCCATAGTAATTAAAAAATACAACATAAAATCCGTAGTGAAAGTTGAAAATATAAATAATCTTCTTTCAATTGCAGGAATATTTATTATTGGAAGTGCATTATTAATATCCTTATTATATGGTGTAGATACATTTATGGGAGGTATAATGTCTCCCATTGGTCAGCAAGTTGCCCTTACAACAACGGAACATGCATCAGGTTGGCCTAATGTATTTACAACTGTTTCAGAATTAAATAAAGTAGATATAAACACAATAATAAGGAGCTCCGCAGGAAGTATTCAGTTATTCGTGGCAGGAATTATTGGAGTATTAGCATCATTTGTATCTATGAGATATTATGGTAAAAAAGAAGATAATAAAATTAAATTTGATGCAAAATATGCCCTTATATTGACAATTTGGTTGGCAATAACATTTTATGCGGCAATAAAAGGGGGAAATAGGTTTATTGGATTAATGGTTCCGCCGTTATCAATAGGTATTGGGGTATTTGCAGGACAGCTTGACAATATTATTAAAATAAAAGATGATGATTTAACCAAATGGATTTTATATCCTATAATTGGATTATTGGGACTTATTAGTATTATTGGAATAAAGTCCGAAATATCAAATATACTATTACCTACAACCTATGTTCCTATTATGGCATATGGATTTTTGGCATTGGTTGCAATACTTACCATTTATAAAATAATTGACATAATCGCCTCAAATAAAGATATGCAAATTAAAAAATTAATTAGTATATTATTGGGGGTAATGTTGGTAGCTCCATCACTGGCAAGTGCGGTTCCACTGGCAACTGTTCCAACTTATAATAATGGCTGGAAAGAAGGATTAGATTGGATAGCAGCAGAAACACCTAACAATTCAGTATCTACCTGTTGGTGGGATAATGGACATATATATACATGGGCTACTCGGAAAATGGTAACATTTGATGGAGGAAGTCAAAATTCACCAAGAGCATATTGGGTAGGAAAAGCATATTCTACTTCTGATGAAAAATTGGCAATTGGAATATTAAGAATGATTGCTACAAGTGGAGATAGTGCCTTTAATGGAAGTAGTATATTAATGAAAAAAACAAATAGTAGTGTTAAAGAAACCACGACAATATTAAATAAAATATTACCATTAAATAAATCTTCGGCATATGGTATATTAATTAACCAATATGGATTAACAGACGAAGAGGCAAAAGAAGTATTAAATTTAACACATCCTGAAAATCCAAATCCTGATTATTTGATTACATACAATAGAATGACAGATATTGCGTCTGTATGGAGCATGTTTGGTAATTGGGATTATAGTCTTCCAGCAGATACGCCAAACAGTGAGAGAGAAATGGGATTCTTCCTTAAAACTAATGGGGAAGGATATATGGTAAATGATACCTTAGTTGTAAGGGTCATGACACAAAATGATGGAAATTACGGGGTAATGAGTGCAATAGTAATTCAAAATAATACGATGGAATCATATAATTTAGTATATGACTTAAAAACACAAAAACTTATTAGTCAAAAACCATCGTCATACCATAAAATAATAATTTATGATGGAATAAAAACCTATGAAAAAGAATTTAATGAAAATGGAACATACAGTTTATTGATTAGATTAAATCCAGTTGGGAATAATAAATATTATGCAAATGCTTGGATATCTTCGAAAAATCTTGAAAATAGTGTGTATTCAAAATTGCATTTCTTTGATGGTGCTGGATTGGAAAACATTGGGCTTGTTAAAGCATCAATTGACCCAACAAATCAAGGAATTCAACCGGGATTCAAAATATATAAAGTAGATTATGGAGACGAATATTTAAAATAAAATCTATTACATTAATCTATTTATATTTTAATTTTAATTTTATATATTCTGTTTTACAACATATTTTTAAAATATTTTATTTTTTATAATATTTTTTATAACATATTACATATTAAATATCAATGATTTATCTGTTTAATTATGGTGATTTTATGGTAGTTGAAGTTTTAAGGTTAGGTCATAGGTGGGGCAGAGATAAAAGAATATCTACACATGTCGCCCTAACATCCAGAGCTCTGGGGGCTGATAAAATATTATTTGTTAGCAATGATGACCATGTAAGAGATAGCGTAAATAGGATAGTCGAACAATGGGGCGGTGATTTTGAGTTTGGTGTAGTGGATTCGTGGAAACAATATATACACTCATTCAAAAAAAACAATGGAATAGTAATTCATTTAACCATGTATGGAGAAAACATAAATAAAATAATGAAAAAAATAGTAGAAAATAAAGAAGATAATAATAAAAATATATTAATAATTATTGGTGCTGAAAAAGTTCCAAAAGAGGCTTATGAGTTAGCTGATTACAATGTATCTGTTGGAAATCAGCCCCATTCTGAAGTTGCCGCAATAGCTATATTATTGGATAGATTATTTGAAGGGAGCTCCTTATATAAAGAATATCCTGACGCAAAAATAAAAGTTAATCCTTCGGATAGATATAAATCGGTTGAAATATTGGAAAAAGACAAATAGTGAAAATATGATGTTAAGCGATAATGATATAATTAATGCAATTAATTCGGAGGGTTTAGTAATAGAACCTTTTAATAAAGAATTTGTCGGACCATGTTCTTATGATATTACACTTGGCGATGAGTTTATAGTATATACGGATGAAGTTTATGATTTAAAGGAAAAATTAAACCATAACAAGTTTAAAATAGAAAATTCTATAATGGTGTGCCCGTTATGTTATGAATTAGATGACGAAAAAATAGAATATTTTAAAAATAAATATGGCGTAGATATTGTTGTTAAAGGTGGATTACTTGGAACCACAAATGAATTTGTGGAGCTCCCCAATAATATCTGTGCCCAGTATCAAGGTAGAAGTAGTTTTGGAAGAGTATTTTTACAATCACACCAAACAGCAGGATGGATTGATGCAGGTTTTAGAGGTAAAATAACTCTTGAAATAGTGGCTTATGATAAGCCTGTGATTCTTTATAAAAACCAAAGGATAGGACAATTAATATTTAGTAAAACGATAACATCAGCAAATATAGGATATTGTGATAGAAAAGGTTCTAAATATGGCGGACAAAATTCTGTAAAAGCATCACTTATACATAAAGATGAAATATAAATTAATAAATATAATAATAATGCAAGAAAGAAAAAAAGAGGAAATATATTATGTTTAACTCAGCGGAAATAATAGAAACAATTACAATGATAGAAAGTGAGCACTTAGATATAAGGGCAACTACAATCGGAATTAATTTAAAGGATTGTATTAGTGAGGATATTGATAGACTCAACGAAAATATATATAATAAAATAGTGGATAAAGCAGGGACATTAGTAGAAACTGCTGAAAATGTATCAAAAAAATATGGCATACCAATAGTAACAAAAAGAGTGTCCGTTACACCAATAGGTTCAATTATTGGAAGTGCAATAAAAAATTTGGAACATGAGGATGCAATTAACTGCTGTGTGGAAGTTGGAAAAACACTTGATAAAGTAGCAAAAGATATAAATATTGATTTTATAGGTGGATACTCCGCATTAGTTCAAAAAGGAATGACAAAAGGAGAATTAGCTTTAATGGATTCCATTCCTTTAATGATGAAAGAAACCAACACAGTTTGTTCCTCAATAAATGTGGCATCTACGAAGGCAGGTATAAATTTAGATGCAGTTAAAAGAATGGGGGAAATAATAAAAGAAACCGCCACCACAACAAAAGATGCCCTTGGATGTGCAAAACTTGTAGTATTTGCAAATGCACCAGAAGATAATCCATTTATGGCAGGAGCATTTCACGGGTCAGGGGAAGGAGATGCGGTTTTAAATGTTGGGGTATCTGGTCCCGGCGTAGTTCGTGCAACAGTGGCAAGATTAGATAATAAAGATATTGGAACAGTATGCAATGAAATCAAAAAAACAGCATATAAAATTACGAGAATGGGGGAATTAATAGGGCGAGAAGTTGCAAATGATTTAAATATTCCATTCGGAATTGTGGATTTATCCCTAGCTCCAACACCTGCACCGGGGGATAGTATAGCAAACATATTGGAGGAAATAGGGCTTGAAAGATGTGGAACACATGGAACAACAGCCGCATTAGCACTATTAAATGATGCCGTTAAAAAAGGTGGTGCAATGGCGGCTAGTTATGTGGGCGGTCTCAGTGGTTCATTTATTCCAGTTAGTGAAGACGCAGGAATGATAAGGGCAGTAAATGATGGAGCTCTAAGTATCGATAAACTTGAAGCCATGACTTGCGTATGTTCCGTTGGATTGGATATGATAGCAATTCCCGGAAAAACACCAGCTTCAACAATATCTGCCATAATTGCTGATGAAATGGCAATAGGAATGATAAATAAAAAAACTACTGCGGTTAGGGTAATTCCAGTTCCTAATAAAGATGTTGGTGATTTCGTTGAATATGGGGGGTTATTGGGGACAGCTCCAATTATGCCCGTAAATAAATATTCCTCTGAGAAATTCATGAACAGGGGGGGAAGAATACCTGCTCCAATTCAATCAATGCTTAACTAAAAAAATAGAATGAATAATAATTAATAATATAATGAAATATTTATATAATATCAAAATAATATTTCATTACGAATGAAGTGAGTAATCGTATAAAACCAAAGGTTTTGAGATTATTCAAATTAAATTGTGGGTTGATAATATGTCAAGGAATAAAAGCGATGAAGGATTAAGCACAAGTGCTGGACTTGTTAGATATATGGACGAAGACGCATCAAAAATAAAAATAGCTCCTGAAAAGGTATTGGGAATTACAATTTCAATAATGGTGCTAATGTTTGTATTAAATTATGGATTATTGGCATAATTTATATCATATATCGGGAGCTCCAAGGAGCTCCCAATATTAACATATTTTTTTACGATATATTTTTAATAAATTGCCTGAATATTTACTATAATCAATATTATCAATATATTCAAAATCAAAATATTTTTTTAATTCTTTTCCAATGTCGCCAGACAATATAAATTTAATATTTTTTTTAGAATTATATTTTTTAATAACTTTTGATAGTTTTTCAATGTTTATTTCTTCACAAGTGCAACCAAAATCCCCGCCAATTAAAATATATCCATTTTCATTATCGAAAACATTTATAAAATCATTAATGGTATTATCTATTGATTTTACATTTAATCCGGGATTTATATTTTCAATTAAATAAGAATTATTTTCTTTTTTAATAATATTCATTCTACCGTTTATTTTAAAAGATTTTATTTTATCAATAATGGTGTCAATATCCATAAAATTTTTACAAATTTCAATCCCAAATAATGAATTTTCAATAAAATGACTTCCAAATATATTATTGTTAAATTCAACGATTTTATTATTGTATTCATAAGATAATGGGTATTTTGATAATAATTTTGTATTGTTTATATCAATTACATCAATATCGCCACCATTAACATCACTATCAATATATTTATTATCAAAATTATCAATTGTAATTTTATTAACATATTTTTTATTTGCATTTTTTAGGGTAGAATATTTAGCTATAAATGCGTTTTTCCTTCCTTTCGCAATAGAATAATTTTCAAGTATATTTGTAATTGCACCATATTCACAAGAAGTTAGCCCCAAAGACACTTCAAAAATGAAAATATCGTAAAAATCAATTTTATTTATTTCATTTAAATAATTAACACAATTTAATATTGAAACTGGTGCAATAGAGCCTTTATTGCTGTTATTTAGATATGTGTTGTATTCTTCTTTTAATATATGATTAATTAATTCTGTTGTGGTGGTTTTTCCTTTTACTCCTGTAATTTCTATGAATTTTCTATGTATTGTCCCATATTTTTCTTTTATTATTTCAGATGTTGCATCATGAAAAGAAACAAAGTTTGTATATATGGGGCAGTGAATAGGAGCCACAATTTTATTATAATTATTAAAATCTGGTTCTTCCGTAGATTTTAAAATATTTATTTTATTAATTTTTTCTTTGAAATTAAGATTATTTAAAAAAGTTTTATCTTTTTCTAATTTTCCGTATATGTCCCATATTGATGGATTATATCCTAATTCAATATACTCTTTTGCCAAATCCAGAGCTCCATGATTAACATCGATTATTAACATAGACATAATATAATACCTTTAAATTTTTTTAAGGAGCTCCTTTGGATAATCTGATAATGATTTCATCGTTCTATTAAGTCCCATTCCGCAACCTAATCCAACTTTTTTTGCAAAATTTATGTCTATTAGGTCGCTGGGGGCGTGCGTATCGGTATTTATTAATGTGGGTAGGTCGTATTTTTTGGCAATATTTTGCACATATCCATTTGTTAAAGAGTGCCCTTTTCGTGAAGTTATTTCTAAAAATATATTGTTTTCTACAAGGTTCTTTGCCGTTTCGTCGTCAATAAATCCGCCGTGTGCTAATATATCCACATCGCTACATAATGAGGCATAATAATTAGTTTTTTCTTCAACTGGTTCTACTGGGGTTTCACCATGGACTACTACAATTTCAGCACCAATATCTTTACATTTTCTTGCCATAGTTTCAATTGATTTTGGGGGTATGTGGGTGAGCTCCACACCAACTATTAATTGAATATCCCAATAATTTTTTAGCTCTTCTTTTGCAAGGGTGGTTTTTTCAATCAATTCTTTATAGTTGCTTGCATCTGCGTGGTCAGTTATTGCAAGTGCTTTATGGTTTAAAACTTTTGCTCTTCTAAGGAGCTCCGAGGGAATTAATTCACCATCGCTAAAAACCGTATGAGTGTGAAAGTCATATCTCATATTATCACCACTGATAATGATTAATTATTTATAATGATATTTTTATATTAAATACGCTATTACTATTATTGCTATTTTATATTTGTATCTATCTTCTAAAGGAGTAAATATAGAGTCACTAAAACTAGCACATAATAAACAATGTTCTAGCTGTAACTATAACTAATTATAAAAAAAAATTATAGTCAAGCAACCCTGTAATAATCTTCAAGAATATATTTTATAGTTTCTTTT
>OFBB01000168.1_pt1 | contig 10417 bp, 7 predicted proteins | sample 1520401 | NCBI WGS metagenome assembly OFBB01 (sample SAMEA3696446, study PRJEB22514) | metagenome | biome: water; feature: marine; material: hydrothermal vent | place: Pacific Ocean | collected 2014-08-12 | depth 1521 m | reverse complement strand
CGACTCTATAACTGATTGAAAATATTGAACAATTTTTCAACTCAGAAAGTTGAGTTCCATAATAAAATCTTACACAAAAAACATAAAAAACTTTTTGCAAAATAACTCAATATTTGACAGTTATTTTCAGTATCTTTTCAAAGTAACTTATTGATTTTAATGAAAATTATTTTATATTAATTTTTTGGTTTTTCTTGCTATAATCCATCAAATATTTTACCTCAATATCTATCCTTTATCTCTTACTTCTCTATTTTCCCCTCCCAATTTCTCCGTTTTCCCCTTTACCAATTTCTTGTGCCAAATCTTGCAAAAGCTGTAAGTCTTTGACTTCTCCTCTTTCCTTATCACAAAAGGCTAACATGGAAAAGGCTGAGAAAGGGGCAAGAAAGGGGTAAGGGGTAAGGGGTAAAAAGGGGCAAAAGGCTAAGGGTTAAAAAAAGCTAACGGAAAAAGGTTGAGAAAGGGGGTAAGGATTAAGGGGTAAGGGGCTGAGAAAAAAATATATTTTGGTCAGTTAAAATTTATGTCATTGGACTATCTTATTTTTCAACCAAAAATTCGCAAACTATTCACCTTTAGCCCTTTGCTCTTACCCCTTAATCCTTACCCCTTACCCCTCAACCCTCTTCCCCTTTGCCAAACCAACCTCAAACCCAGGGAGGGATTATGAAACTAGGTCGTAGAGAGTTTATCAAACTTTCAGCAGCGGCCACAGCAGCAACTGCTTTTGGTGGTCTGGGCTTTGACTTAAAGCCCAGTGTAGCCCGCGCGCAACTTTTAAAACTGAGGTGGGCTAAAGAAAGCACCTCTATTTGCTGTTATTGTGCCGTTGGCTGTGGTCTTATTGTTCACTCAGCCAAAGAAGGATCGGGGCGGATAATTAATGTTGAGGGAGATCCTGATCATCCCATCAATGAAGGTGCGCTATGCGCTAAAGGCGCCTCCATCTATCAATTGGCTGAAAACGAAAACCGCTTAACCAAACCATTATACCGCGCTCCAGGCAGTGACACCTGGGAAGAAAAGTCCTGGGATTGGATGTTAAACCGCATTGCCCGCAAAATCAAAGAAACACGCGATAAAACCTTTGTTCGTTTCAACTCCAGAGGACAGGAAGTAAACCGTTGTGAAGGTCTGGCATCTGTTGGTTCAGCAGCCATGGACAATGAAGAATGCTGGATCTACCAGGCCATGCTCAGAAGCCTTGGCCTGGTGGCAATCGAACACCAGGCGCGTATCTGACACAGCGCAACAGTAGCGGCTCTGGCAGAGTCGTTCGGACGCGGCGCTATGACCAATCACTGGATCGACATCAAAAACAGTGATTGCATCCTGATCATGGGCAGCAATGCTGCTGAAAACCATCCCATCTCCTTTAAATGGGTGATGAAGGCCAAAGACAAGGGCGCTAAACTCATCCACATTGATCCCCGCTTTACCAGAACATCCAGTAAAGCAGACATTTACGCTCCTCTTCGTTCTGGAACAGATATCGCCTTTTTAGGTGGCATGATCAAATACATTCTTGATAACGAACTCTACTTCAAAGAGTATGTGGTCAACTACACCAACGCATCATTTATTGTAAATAGAAAATTCAAGTTCAAAGATGGCATCTTTGCCGGATTTGATCCAAAAACTGGCAAATACGACAAATCTTATTGGGCCTTTGATCTGGACAGGCACGGCAATCCCAGAAAAGACCCGAAGCTCAGGCACAGCCGCTGTGTATTCAAGCTCTTAAAGAAACATTACAAACGCTATACTCTGGATCGTGTATCTGAAGCCACAGGTATGCCCAAAGAAAAGATCCTGGAAATTTACAAAACTTACACAGCAACTGGCAAACCTGATAAATCTGGAACAATTATGTATGCTATGGGCTGGACTCAGCATACAGTAGGTGTGCAAAATATCCGGGCCATGGCTATAATACAACTCCTTCTGGGTAACATTGGTGTTGCTGGCGGCGGTGTTAATGCCCTGCGCGGTGAATCCAATGTTCAGGGTTCTACTGACCATTGTCTGCTTTTCCACATCCTGCCAGGATATCTCAAAACTCCAAAGGCATCTCAACCGACTCTGGACGCGTACAATAAAAAATATACGCCCAAAAGCAATGATCCCAAAAGCGCCAACTGGTGGCAAAATTATCCTAAATATTCAGCCAGCCTGATCAAATCCATGTACATGGACGCTGATGTCCATGAAGCCTATCACTGGCTGCCTAAATTAGACGACGGCCAGAATGCCTCTTTCATGGTCATCTTTGATGAAATGTTGAAAGGCAAATACAAGGGCTTCTTTGCCTGGGGACAAAATCCCGCTGCTGGCCTGGCCAATTCCAACAAGGCTCGCAAGGCCTTAAGTCAATTGGATTGGCTGGTCGTGGTGAATATCTTTGACAATGAAACCGCATCCTTCTGGAAAGGCCCGGGCATGGATCCCAAAAAGATCAAAACCGAAGTCTTCTTCCTGCCCTGTGCTGTCTCTGTAGAAAAAGAAGGAAGCATCACCAACTCAGGCCGCTGGATGCAATGGCGCTATGCTGCTGCCAGACCTCTTGGTGATTCCAGACCTGATGGGGATATCATTTGCGAGCTGTTTGAGAAGGTAAAAAACCTCTATCAGACTGAGGGCGGAGCCTATCCTGAACCAATTGTTAATTTAAGTTCGGAAAAGTGGGTCAACGAGAAAGGCGTTTATGATCCGCACAGGATAGCCAAAATCGTCAATGGTTACTTCCTCAAGGATGTAACTGTTAAAGGCAAAACATTTAAAGCTGGAACCCTGGTGCCAAGCTTTGCCTACTTGCAGGCTGACGGCTCAACCTGTTCAGGTAACTGGCTCTATTGCGGCTCCTACACAGAAAAAGGCAACATGGCTGCCCGCCGCGACAAAACCCAGACTCCTGAACAGGCTAAAATTGGTCTCTTCCCCAACTGGTCCTGGTGCTGGCCGGTCAATCGCAGAATCCTGTACAACCGGGCTTCAGTGGATTTACAGGGCCGCCCCTATGCTCCGCAAAAACCAGTTATTGCCTGGAATGGTAAAAAATGGGTTGGCGATGTGCCTGATGGCGGATGGAAGCCAGGAACCAGGTATGCCTTTATTATGCGCAAGCACGGTCATGGTCAGATCTTTGGTCCTGGCCGGGCAGACGGGCCATTCCCTGAATACTATGAGCCACTGGAAAGCCCGGTCAGCAAACATCCTTTTTCCAGACAGCTACATAATCCCTCCAGTTTGACCTTTAATTCAGACATGGAAAAATTGTGCTCCTGCGATCCCAGATATCCTTTTGTCTGTACAACTTATCGAGTAACAGAACACTGGCAAACTGGCGTTATGACAAGGTGGCAACCCTGGCTCCTGGAAGCTGAGCCTCAACTCTTTGTGGAAATGAATCCTCAGCTGGCAGAAATGCGCGGCATTAAAAATGGAGACAAAGTCATCATTGAAAATGATAGAGGTCAGCTCGAAGCCGTGGCCATAGTTACCTCCAGGTTACGCCCGTTTAAAGTCATGGGCAAAACAGTCCATCAGGTGGGCCTGCCCTGGCATTATGGTTGGGTACATCCCAAAAATGGTGGTGATGCAGCCAATATCCTCACTCCATCAGTGGGTGACCCAAACACCGGTATCCCGGAAACCAAGGCCTTTATGGTCAACGTGCGCAAAAAATAAGGAGGTAACTCATGGACGGAAAAAGCTTTTTTATAGATCTCACTCGTTGCACAGCCTGCCGGGGATGCCAGATTGCCTGCAAACAATGGCATAAACTACCGGCAGAAGAAACCTATAATTGGGGTTCGCATCAAAACCCCAAAGACCTGTCTTATATCACTTATAAATTGGTGCGCATGAAAGAAGTAGTCGAAAAGGGCGAAATCAAAGACTGGCTCTTTTTTCCTGAGCAGTGTCGCCACTGTCTGGATGCCCCCTGCAAAATGACTGCTGATACGTATGATGAACAGGCCATTTTGCAGGATGAGCTAACCGGAGCGATTATCTTTACTGAGCGCACCAAAAACCTTCCCTTTGACGAGATTCGCGAGGCATGTCCCTATAATATTCCCAGACAAGATCCATCATCTAAAATCATGTCCAAATGCGACATGTGCCTGGATCGGGTACACAACGGGTTGCTGCCCGCTTGCGTGCAAACCTGTCCAACAGGCGCCATGAATTTTGGCGATCGCGAAGAAATGCTGGCTCTGGCCAAAGAAAGACTGGCCAAAGTCAAAAAATACTATCCTGATGCGGTGCTTGGCGATGAAGACTCAGTGCGGGTCATTTACCTCTTCCAGACCAAACCAACAAACTACCATGAATTCGCAGTGGCTTCTATGTCCTTACCGCCGCTTATCAACCGCAAACAGCTGCTGGCTAAACTCTTTCGTCCTGTTAAACAAATAAGAAGTTAACAAATCTCCCTCCTCCTTAAGGCCGGACAAAAGTTCCGGTCCAGGGGTTCCAAAAGAGGTGCCTGCTTGTCAGGTGCCTCTAAATATTTTTATGTCAAATTTGATATCAACAAACCAATTAAAAAAGAAATGCAAACAAATCAATACTACCTGTTAATTATTGTTTGTTTTCTTATTTGTTGCGCACGAACACTTACGGCAGAAACCACAAAACACTTCATTGGTTCTGCCCAATGCGGGTCCTGCCATATAAATGAATATAAAAAATTTTTCACCTATTCCAAAAAATCAAAATCGTGGGAGAGCATAAAAATTATGGCTTCTGATCTCACTCAAGCAGAACAGGAAAAATGCTACCGCTGTCATACTACCGGTTATGGACAGGGCGGATTTAAAAACTATAAAGAGACTCCTGAGCTAGCTGATGTAGGATGCGAAACATGTCATGGTCCAGGGAGTAAGCATGCCGCTTCAGGGGGCGATCCGGCATTTATAAAAAAACCTACTGACAAGACCTGTCAAAAATGTCATGTTCAGGAACGCGTCAGTGCCTTCAGGAAAAGGCCGATTCTCCACGCTGGAGCACATTAAATTAAGAAAATGGGAAGTTAAGAAGATTGGAGAGTAAGGTGCGATTGCCCTGAAGCCGTTTCAATTCAATCTTGATTTATCTTCCAATTCTTATTAGCAACGTGGATGGAAACAAACGCATCATGGAAATGTAGGGGCACGTTGCAACGTGCCCATGTCGGAGCACGTCGCTTACGTGCCCATGTCGGAGCACGTCGCTTACGTGCCACGTGCCCATTATGTAGGGGCACGTTGCAACGTGCCCCTACGGGCCGGGCTCGAACGTGGAACCTCAAACTCAAAAATATGAACAAAAAAAAATTAACCTTAAATGAAGAATTAGAACAGCTTGAACAAAAGTTGACCGCCTTGATCCACAGAAGAATCACTCTTCTGGGCAAAATTGCTGGCAAGAGGAGCGAGAAAAATAAAAGTATAGTTGACTCTGGCCTGGAGAAAAAACTCTGGTCATTATGGAAAATCCATTTCAAAGGCGAAAACCAGAGGGCCTACCGCCAATTGTTTACTATTTTAAATAGCCTCAGCTATGCCCGGGCTGAAAAAAAGAAATTCTCAGAAAAACCTTTCTGTCTATATCCCACTAAAAATCCTCTCAATGTCCATATACAGGGCCCAGGAGATATTTTTCAAGCCAGAATATGCACCTTTCTGGCAGCACTTGCAGACAGGTCTATAAATATAAACAACTTCCCCATCAACGACTCACTCATTGAGCTGATTAAGGCCTTAAATCAGTATGGAGCAAAACTTACCTGGAAAGAAAAAATTTTTAGTTCAAATCCGGCAACCCTTTCTTCCGTCAACAAATCCATTTTTGTAGGCCAGGATGCATTCAATTTTTACCTCTTGCTCTGCTTAAGCCTGGGGGAGGCAGGAGTAACCAGGTTTACCTGTGCATCTAACCTTAAGATCCTGAATTTAAAACCTATTCAGGACATCCTGCCCCAATTGGGAGCAAGACTTAGTTCTACCTTCCCCCAGAGCTTCTCTCTTCCAGCCAGATTGGAGGCCAGCGGACAAATTCCAGGCCAGATCACCCTGCCAGAGTCTATTGATCCCGATTTTGTCCCTGCCCTTTGCCTGGCAGCATGTACCTATCGTGATCCTTTAAAAATCAACCTGGCCCCCATGAGCAGGACTTATAAATTCAGACAAACCCAGAAGCTTATGCAAAGCTGGAAGATAAAAACCGTACAAAGCGACCAGACTCTGACCATTTACCCTGGTCGTCCAGAACCATCAGAAAATTTTCAATTGCAACTGGATCCATTACTTGGTGGTTATCTGCTAGCTCTCCCTGTCTTTGCTGGCGGAAAGGTAACGCTCCTGGGCAATTGGCCTGAAGAAAACCCTCTGGCTACGGCTGTTTATAATTTACTTACCCAGGCAGGTCTTAAGCTTATGACCTCAGCAACTCACATTACTTCCACCCCGGGCCATAAACCTGAAGAATGCCTTATAGATATAAGCGACTACCCTGAACTCGCCCCTCTGGCTCTACCTCTGCTCCTTTCATCTAAAAGGCCCGCGACCCTGTTTATGCCTACCAGCACAGAGCAGGCTGAATTTGCCCTTGACCTGCTAAAGTTTTTAAATTTAGATTTCAAAGTTTACCCCGCTCGTCTGGAAATATCTTTTCACGGCAAAGTTCACCAAAAAGACCCCTGGCATAGCCCTGATGTTTACTATACATTAGCTTATGCTCTAATTTCTTTTATTTACAGAGGTATATGTCTGGCTAATCCCGGCAGTGTCACTGCTATCTGGCCAGATTTCTGGAAAATATTTCAAAATCTGCCAGACCCGCAAAATCAACCATTAGCAACTAATGCAGGAGAGCAAAATGACCAGCCAGCTCGACGGCGAATCATTGTGTCGGGAGATTGAAGCTCTGAATGAAGAGATAAGAAAATTAGAAAAACAAAAAAAAGAATGCATGCAAAAAATAATTGAATTGAGAAACCAGGAAAATCCAGCGGAGGGTAAATTTTTTCCTGAAAAAATTTTTGCTCTCCAGCAGGAAAAATTGCGTCTGGAAGTAGAAATAGACTTGCGCCGCAAAAAGATTAATCGTTTAACCTATAAATACTAGCGATGAACTCTTACTTTGCTTTGATTGGGCCAGGCAAAAAAGTAGCCTCCATGGCCAAAAATTTTCTAAAAAACAAAGAAAAGGAAAAACATCCAGGCCATCTCATAGCCGTCACCATTACTGACGGACATTCCCTGAGTCTGAACATCCCCCAATATTTCAGCTGGCAGGAGATGTTGGCCCACCATCACATAAACGTCATCATCAACCTCGACCATGATCCCGCTCTCAAACAAGAACTGCGCCAGAATCTGTCTCCAGAAATAGATATTGTGGAAAATATTCCTGGCCAATTACTGCACACTCTGTTCCTGGTCAAATCAGTACACAAACAAAAGGCAGAGGGCCAAAAGACTTTTCTGAACCACCTTGTCCAGACCTTACCCTTTGCTACCATCATCTTTGATCCCCATGGACGTGTAGTTTATTGGAATAAACATTGTGAACAACTGACAGAGGTCAAGGCCGAAAATGTTTTAGGTAAAAAAGAAGTTGGCTTTGCCTTTTACTATGATCAGCGTCCCCTGGTGGGTCAACTGATTTTAGAAAACCTTGATCACGACAGTCTGCGCCAGCTTTTTAGCGAACAGGATATAAGAATTGAACCCTTCCCTGATGGCGTTCAAATATCCGGGTTTATGCCCTTTCGTTCACGCATTCAGGGCTATTATCAGGTCACTGCCATACGCATAATAGAGAGAAAGAAAATTCTGGGCTCCATCCAGTTGATCCACGACCTCAATTCACTGAATCTTTTAAAAAATCAATTACGCAATCAACAGGAGATCCTCCAGAATATCCTTCTCAAGTTGCCGTTTCCTCTCATCCACACTAACCTTAAAGGAGACATTTTCTTTACCAACAAGGCCGCACAGGATACATTTCTATCACTGTTTAAAAAGAAAAAAACAAAAAATCTTTTCAGGCTCGTTCCTGAAATCCTGGCTCACGTTTCTGATTATCTTGCTGATTTTGAAATTGGAGGCCATCTGGCTACAGAATTAAGCCAGAATTTTATTCTGGAGCTCGACAGTGACCAATGGGATGTAACCTGCATTTTTATACCTGACGAACAAAATCAAAACACAGCCATAATCTGGATACTTCGTAACATCACAATGGAAGAGACTCAAAACCGACTTAATGCGGCCCTGGCCATGTCCGGAGCCATCAGCCACGAGCTGGCACAACCGCTCACAGCTATAGTTAACTCAGCCCAGCTCCTTGCAAATACCGGCGCTAAAAATATAGAACGTATCAAACGCCACCAGAAGATAATCACCGCTGAAAGTGAACGTATTTTTAAAATTTACCGAAAATTGCAAAATCTTACTCAATTCAAAGTCCAGAAATATCTGGATACGCAAATTCTTGACCTGGAAGAATCATCAGCCAAACACTCAGATTTTACATTTCCTGAATCAAGTGATAGCTAAGGCAAGTGTCGCCTGCAAAAAGTCGACTTACTTTTTGCAGGCGACTCAGGTAAGTGTTAAGTGTAAAATTTAAGTTTTAAGTAATTAAAAAAGGAGTAAAAATGTTAGACAGCATACGTCAAAATGCCCAGTCCTGGGGCATAAAACTTATTTTAGGATTAATCGTAGTGGTATTTATCTTTTGGGGAGTAGGTTCTTTTCGCAGTAACAGAGCATCCATTCTGGCTATGGTCAATGATAAGCCCATCCTGATCCAGGACTTTCTTCGTGCTTATGAACGTAGTGTCCAGGCTATGCGCCAACAACATCCAGATTTAACAGACGAAGCTCTGAAAAACATGCACTTCAAAGAGCAGGTTTTAAATCAGCTCATCAATGCAGAACTGCTGAGTCAAAAGGCTAAAGAATGGGGATTAACCATATCTCCGGCAGAACTTAGATATGAAATAAGCAGTCTCCCTGTCTTTTTAAATGAAAATAAACAATTTTATCCTGCCCGCTATCAGGCTGTGCTTAAAGCCAACGATCTAACACCTGCCCAGTTTGAGGAAGACTACGCCCACAACCTGCTCATGCAAAAGGTTCAATCCTATATTGCTTTACCTGCCTCTCCTTCTGAAGATGAAGTGCGGAAATTTTTTACTTTTGCCCGTGAGCAAATGGTCATGAATTATATCCAATTCAACTGGCTTGATTTCAAAGAGAAGATCAAACCTGAGCAAAAGGCTATAGAAACATATTACAGCCAACACAAAAATGAATTCATGGAACCGGCGAAAATCAGAATCGCCTATCTGGAGTTAACCCCAGAGGCCCTGGCTGATACAGAAAACATCTCTGATCAGGAAGTTGAAAATTATTATCAAAGCCACAAAGAACAATTTAAACAAGAAGAAATGGTTAAAGCCAGGCATATCATGATTAAACTTGCCCGGGATGCCTCAAAAGACAAAGTCCGGGAGGCAAAGAAAAAAATAGCTCTTATTCAGACTGAATTAAAAAAAGGGAAAAAATTTGAGGAGCTGGCTAAAAAATATTCTCAGGGGCCAAGCAGCATACGCGGGGGTGACCTGGGTTGGTTTGGCCGGGGACAGATGGTCAAGCCGTTTGAAGATGCCGCATTTAACCTGAAACCAGGTCAGGTCAGTGAACCGGTACGCACCAGATTCGGTCTGCACCTGATCAAAATTGAAGACTACAAGGCCCCAGGGATTAAGCCTCTGGCAGAAGTTAAAACAGAAATCAAAAAAACTATTGCCCAGGAAAAGGCCGCGGATAAAATCGCGGATATTTTAGACAATGTCCTGGAACTGGTTGTAACCGGATCTGACCTGAAAACTGCTGCTGAAAAATTGGGCTTAAACGTTCAGGAAACTGCCTTCTTTGCCCGTAAACAAGGCCCTTCAAGCATTAATTTGCCCCCAGCGGCTGTTGACAAACTCTTTGATCTCCAGACAGGCGAAGTAACCCAAACACCAATCATGGTTGAAGACGGCTACGTCCTGGCCCAGAAATCAGATGAGAAGCCAGCACAAGCCAAACCACTTAATCAGGTGAAAGACAAGAATATCCAGATACTGACCAAACAAGGAGCCATGAATCTAGCCAAACAGGAAGCTGAGAATTCTCTGACCAAAATTCTGGCTGCCAAGGACCAGGTGCCTCCTGAATTCAAAGATAAAATTAAAAGAAGTGAACCTTTTGGCCGAAGGGGTTTTATTCCTAAACTGGGTTTCAATCCCGAACTGGTAGATGACCTTTTTCAGGCTGACCCTGGCAACTGGCTTTCCAGAGCCTATGAACTACCAACGGGCTATATTCTGACCCAGGCCAAAGAACATATCTTCCCTAAAGATGAAGACTTTGCC
>OFBB01000167.1_pt1 | contig 10445 bp, 8 predicted proteins | sample 1520401 | NCBI WGS metagenome assembly OFBB01 (sample SAMEA3696446, study PRJEB22514) | metagenome | biome: water; feature: marine; material: hydrothermal vent | place: Pacific Ocean | collected 2014-08-12 | depth 1521 m | reverse complement strand
TTTGCACCAGAAGGTGAAAATGGTTGCCCATGATGCAAAAGCCCAGGATGTCAACGAAATAGACAGAGGCCAGGAATTTGAGGATTTTGAGGAAGACCTCTTTGTCAGTGTCAGTAATGGGCAGCCCCTGGAGGGCGGTTCTGGAGATGACGTGATAGACAGCAGGCTGGTCAGTGACCAGCATTCTGGGAATGCGTGGCATGGGCAGATACCTCCTGTAAGTTTAGACAGAAAAATAAGGAAAAAAGTAAAATTTGTCAAGTGATTTCTCCTGTCCCCATGTCCCGTTAACCAGTTAAAGATATCCTGAGGGATGATTCCCAGGTAAAGGACACCAAGGGATGAAGATCATTATTGTCAAGTGATTTCTCCTGTCCCTATGTCCTCTATGTCCTCTATGTCCTCTATGTCCCGCTTTGTTTTTGCATGCCCATTTTTTTAGGAGAGTATGATCTGACTGGTTTTCATTAACCAGTTAAAGATATCCTGGGGGATGATTCCCAGGTAAAGGACACCAAGGGATAAAAGCAGGGCAAGGGCAGTGCTTGAAGGGGACAGATCATACTTTATGGTAGCCACTTCTTTTACAGTATAGGCATGGCGGACAAGGTTTAGATAGTAGTAAATAGCAATACCAGTATTAACTGCTCCGACTATGACCAGCCAATTAAAATTTTGCCCCCATGCAGAGCCAAGTAGAAATAGTTTGCCAGCAAATCCGGCTGTAGGGGGAAGTCCCACCAGGGCAAAGGCAGCTACTGCCAGGACAAAGGCCAGGGCAGGGCAGGAGTGATACAGGCCATTGAGATCATCAACATAAATATTGCGCCCGGTTGAGGACAGGCGGGTGATAACCCAGAAAATAGTCAGATTCATAAGCATGTACACCAGGCCATAAAAGGCTGCTGCTGACAGGCCATAAGCTGTTCCGGAAACAAGACCGAGCATGATGTATCCGGCGTGGGAGACACTGGAATAGCCCAGCAGTCTTTTTATATCTTTTTGATTTAACGCGGCCAGGTTCCCTATAGTCATAGAAAAGGCAGCAAAGATAGCTATTATGGTTTTTACCTCGTCTCCAGGCATCATGGCCATGATCCTGATCAAGACTACAATTGCTCCCAACTTGGGCATTGTGGCGGCAAAGGCTGCTGTTTCATTGCTTGTGCCCTGATAGACGTCAGGACACCAGAAATGGAAGGGGAACAGGGCCAGTTTGTATAAAAAAGCCAGCGAGAAAAGCCCAAAACCAATAAGAGGCATGGGATTTCTTGTCCAGGACCAGTCCATGCTGGCCAGGGCATGTATAAAAGTAGTGTGCTGACCGGCAATAATATAGGAAATGCCGTAAAGGCCAAGAGCTGTAGCCACGGCTCCAAAAATGACATATTTAATGCCTGCTTCAGCAGCCCTGGCTTCTTTATTCCTTAAAGGGATAAGCACATACAGACTATACGATGCCAGTTCCAGAGCAACATAGATGGAAAACAATTCTACTGTGCTTGAGAGAATAACAAGACCAAATGTGCTCAGGGCCATAAAGAAGAAGTAGTCGGCAAAGTGTTCTTGTTTTATTGTTTTATTCTGGCTGGCATTGGCCGTACAAATAGCAAAGCCTAAGAAAATGACGAACTTAAAAAATTGGGATAGTCCATCAATTTTATAGGTGTTGTAGAGCATATATCCATTTTGTCCAAAAGAGAATATGGTCACAAAGATACCAGCAAAGGCAGCATAAGGCAGCCATTTTGTTTTATCCTTTAAATTGTTGCTGATGCTCTGGACAAAGAGGATACAAATTATGGCCAAAAGATAAAGTTCAGGTAAAAGAAATTGCAGTTTCAAGTTCAAGGCCATGCTCCTTGTTAGTTTGTTGGGTTATTGGTTAACTGGTTATTTTGTTACATAATTTAATATTTGTATCAAAGAAGCATCCATTGTTTTTAAAGCCAGGCCTGGGGCCAGGCCGAGGTAGATGACCAGAATAGCCAGGGGCAGGAGGTATATCCATTCTCTTAAATTTAAATCCTTCCACTCCTGCGCTCCTGCTGCGCTTGGTTCTCCCCAGGCAAGCTTTTGTAAAAGTCTTAGCATATAGGCGGCAGCTAAAAGAGCGCCTGGAATGGCTAACAGTCCCATGACCATATTTTTATTAAAGGTGCCAATAAGGACTAAAGCCTCTCCTACGAAGCTGTTGGTTCCGGGAAAGGCCAGAGAAGATAGGGAAAACAGGCCGAAGAAGAACAGGTATGCAGGTAAAAATTTACTCAGACCCTGATTGGCTGATATATCCCGGCTGTGGCTGCGTTCATAAATGGCTCCGACAAGCATAAACAGACCGCCAGTGGTAATGCCGTGGTTGAGCATCTGCATGAGCGCGCCTTCTGCGCCGCGTAAATTAAAGATAAAAATTCCTAAAGTGACAAAACCCATGTGGGCCACAGAAGAGTAGGCAATCAGTTTCTTCATATCTTTTTGGCCCAGCGCCACCAATCCCCCATAGATGATGGAGGCAATGGAAATGGCGATCATCATGGGTGCAAAATAGACACTTGCTGCAGGTGTCAGGGAGAGGCAGAAGCGTAAAAATCCGTATGTGCCCATTTTAAGAAGTACTGAGGCCAGAAGTACTGAGCCTGCGGTTGGGGCCTGGACATGGGCAGCTGGAAGCCAGGTGTGGAAGGGAAACATTGGCACCTTGATGGCAAAGGCAATGGCCATGGCCAGAAAAGCCCAGAATTGGAATCTAAATGAGAAGTCAGCAGCTATTAAATCAGGAATTGAGAAGGTGCCAGCTTGTTTGTAAAAGGCAATCATAGCGACTAAAAGCAAGGTGCTACCAGCCAGTGTATAGATGAAGAATTTAATAGAGGCATATTTGCGTTCTGGCCCGCCCCAAATTGCAATGAGCAGGAACATGGGCACAAGCATTGCTTCCCAGAAGATATAAAAAAGAACAAAATCTAATGCCACAAACACGCCTATACAGGCAGATGTCATCAGGAGCAGACAGATGTGGAATTCCTTGATTCTTTGACCAATATAGGTCCAGGAACAGAGTACGCAAAGAGGGAGAAGGATAATTGTCAACAGAACCATGAGATAGCTTATGCCATCTATCCCGAGACTGTAGTTAATATGCCACTGGGTAATCCAGGGATGAAATTCCTGAAACTGAAACGCGCTTGAGCCGAGTTTGAATTTGAGCAGGGGTAAGGCCAGGATTATTTCGATGATTCCAAAGATCAGGGTAAGTATCCGGACCCACTTTTCTTTTTGAACAAAGACCAGGATCAACACGCCAACTAAAGGAAAGGCAATAAGGCTGGTCAAAACAGGCCAGGTTGAGTTCATAAGCTTTATGCTCCGTAATTTTTTTAGTATTTAGCAGGTTGTGTCAGTAATTTTAGTTTGTCCTGTCCCAACACAAACACTAAATTCAGGCAAAGAATACCAACGCAAAGATTATCAGGGCTATAAAGGCTGCTGTAGCCAGGTAGTCCTGGATATTACCTGTCTGGATACGGGTGATATTCTTACCCAGCCGCATCATTGAATAAGCAATGCCGTCAACCGCGCGATCAATGTCTTCGCGGTCAAAAGTGGCTGCGCCTTTGGCAGTACCCATCAACCCCCTTAAACCAATGCGGGCATAAACTTCTGTCCAGATATTATCCACGGCTTCGACCGGACGCCGGCAAAAGGCCAAAAACGCCCGACCAAACAAGCGGTAAAAATAGTCAAAATCCAGGTTGATTTTGGCCTCTGGTGTAAGTTTTTTGCGCATAATATAGAAACCCAGGCCGGTAAATGCCAGCAGTTGAAAGCTTTGCATGAGGTGCCAACTCGTATAGGGCACATATTCGACCTCAAAGGGGAGAAGATGATAGAGGAAGTTCGGATAGATACCGATAAAGAAACATAAGAAGCTGGCAATATACATGGCTACATACATATTTTTGGGAATGGGTTTGACTTCCACTCTGGCTTTTTTGGGTCCAAAAAAAGCAAAATAAGGCAGCTTCAGACCTACAGAGAGAAATGTACCCACTGCTGCAAGTTCCAGCCCAAGAGCCAGCCATGTATGATGGTCTTCAGCAGCTCCGGCTATGACCATTGTTTTGCTTACAAAGCCGGAAAACAAGGGAAAGCCGGAAATGGAGACCGCTGCGACCATATAACAGATAAAGACGACAGGGAGTTTTTCAACAAGCCCTCCAAGTTCACTAAGTTTGATCGTCCCTGTGGCATACAAAAGGGTGCCTGTACTCATAAATAAAAGTCCCTTGTAAAGAATATGGGCATAGGCATGCGCACAGGCCCCATTTATAGTCATGGCCGTGCCAATACCGATTCCTGCCACCATATAACCTACCTGTGATACAATGTGATAGGCTAAAATACGGCGTCCATTGTTTTCTATTGTTGCATAACAAACACCGTAGATAGCCATGATGGTGCCTGCAATGGCCAGAATTTCAAAACCGGAAAAGGCTCTGGCCAGAACATAAACGGCTGTTTTAGTGGTAAAAGCGCTCATAAACACAGCGCCTGTAATGGTTGCTTCAGGGTAGGCATCCGGCAGCCAGGCATGTAACGGCACAACAGCAGCATTAACTGCAAAACCGATTAAAATCAGATAATCAAAGATAGAGGCATGGTGAGGATCAATGGGAACGAAATCAAAATTACCCACCATTTTATAGCGTAAGAGCAGTCCACCAAGGAGGAAAAGACCACCTATTGTGTGAAAAATAAAGTAGCGGAAACCTGCATCAATTGATTTTTGGACCCGGTTTAACCAGACAAGGAAAGTGGAGGCAACAGCCATGAGTTCCCAGAAAATAAACAGGGTGAGATAGTCTCCGGCAAAGGTGGCTCCGAATGCGCCAGCAACATACATGGCCGCTGCAATGTGGTGTGCCCTGTCCTTGACATGAAAGGAGTAGATAAAACCGATTATGGACTGGATGGCAAAGACATGGGCAAAGACAATGGATAGTTCGTCAACCCGGCCCATGGTCAAATGGACGCCAAGATAGTCAAACTCCAGATAATGGCCGTTTTGCATAAACAAGACGCTGATTATGGCAAGGATGCCTGGAATAGGTAAAAGATACTTAAAACTGGTTCCTCGCCAGAAGCAGAGTAAGAGGCTTAAGCCAATAAAGTATAAACTGGGGTGGATAAAGCTAGTTGCGGTCATAAAAATCCTCGTCTTTGCCTAAAAAAGTGTGTGCAGCTCCTTTGCAGATTTTTGTTAAGGCAATGGCTGCCAGACAACCAAACAGGGCCCAAAAACCAGGAAATTTTTCCAGTTCAAAATGGGGATGATGGGGAACAATAAAGATGTTTAGAACAACCAGAATAAACAAAATAGTATAGAAGATATTTCCCCAAAAAGAAACGTTTTCTCTGGCTTTGACAAAGAGTTTGCCCAAATTAGACATTTGTTTCCTCCGTGATCTGAAGGGGGACAGGTATCAGGGCAAACGCACCTAAATTTTGTTGATATAGAACATTTTTGCCTTTTAAGTTGCTTTTGCATCTGGGGACTGCCGAGCACCTGATAACATTCACACGCCCGATTTAAAAGAATGGAACTATTTCAGGTGCTCGGCAGTCCCCAGTAAGCCAATAAGTGCCATAAAAAATTGGTGCGTTTGCCCAGTCCCCCATTATTTCATCATGATGCGGATGAATTGCAGAAACGGTTCAGGATAAAGGCCAAGCAATACTGAAATCATTGCGGTTATGGTCAGAGGCACAACCATTGTTAGCGGAGCTTCCTTAAATTCAGTTATATTTACTTCTGGCCTGGGTTGTTCAAAAAATGCCTTATAAACAATGGGGCCAAAATAGCCCGCATTTAAAGCTGTACTTAGAAGAAGGGCCGTAAGCAATATAACCCTGTTTATATCGACTGCACCATTTACCAGGTACCATTTACTGACAAATCCGCAGACCGGTGGTACGCCAATCATACTTAGAGATGCTATGGCAAAGGCGCCAAAGGTCCAGGGCATTTTTTTCCCCAGACCGGACATAAGGCTGATCTTTTTTAAATGAGTGGCAACATAAATGGCACCAGCAGCAAAGAAGAGAGTGATTTTACTGAAGGCATGGTGGGCGATATGGACCAGACCTCCGGTTACGGCCATGGGAGTGAGCATGGTTACGCCGATAATGATGTATGAAAGCTGGCTGACAGTTGAGTAGGCCAGCCGCGCTTTCAGGTCATCTTTGGTCAGGGCAATGAGTGAGGCCGCAACAATGGTAAAGGCTGCCACATAGGCAGTAGGAATACCTAAATTTAAGGCGTCCATAGTCTGGATACCAAATCCGGAAAGGATGACCCGGCTGATAGAAAAGACACCGGCTTTAACAACTGCCACTGCGTGCAGGAGAGCAGAAACAGGAGTTGGCGCGACCATGGCTGAGGGCAGCCAGTTGTGCAGGGGCATAATAGCTGCTTTGGCCAGACCGGCAATAAACAGAATATAAGTTACAGTGACCCACATGGGATCAGCAGTGGCTGGAAATATGCCATGAACCATGTCTCCAAGGTGAAAATCCAGGGTTCCAGCCAGAACATAGGTCATAATCATGGCTGGAAGCAGGAAAAGTTTAGATGTACCCATTAAATAGACGATGTATTTTCTGGCTCCTGTATAGGCATCTTCGTCCTGATGGTGAGCAACAAGGGGATAGGTGAAAATAGTAATGATTTCGTAAAATAGATATAGTGTAAAAATATTAGCGCTGAAAGCTACGCCAATGGCCCCGAAAATAGCCACGGCAAAACAGAAATAATATCTGGTCTGGGCGTGTTCCTTTAAAGAACGCATATAGCCAATGTTATAACTGGTGGCAAATATCCATAGAAAAGAGGCAACGACAGCAAAAATAAGACTTAATCCATCCACACAGAATTTGACAGTGATGCCTGGCAGAAGCGTAAAGAGGTGGTAGAGATAGATGTGGCCGCTCAGTACTTTGGGAACCAGAGATAATACCGAAACAAAGGTGCTTGTGGCCGCAACAAAAGAGACTGTTTCGCGTAAGTTTATATTTTTTCTAAATAGCCAGATAAAAAATGGAGCTACTAAGGTTATTGCCAGAGGCAAAAGAATGATGCCTGAGGTGATGAATTTAGTCATTTTATCCTCGTAAGCTGGTTAGTTTCCTGAGTTCAATTTTGCCAAACCTTTTAGACACAACCAGAATAAGAGCCAGGATCAAAGTGGCTTCAGCAGCCGCAATCCCCATGACCAGGAGGGTTCCGATCTGGCCCAATTCATTAGCTGTATCAGTAAGCTGCGTTGCAGCCATAATGCTTAGGCCAGCACCATTAAGCATGAGTTCTATGGATAAAAGCATACCAATGAGGGTTCTCCTCCAGACAAGGCCAAAAAGACCAATACAAAGTAAGAAGACTGCTGTTAATTGATAAATAATTAATGGATTCATTTTGTTTCCTCGTCAGTGGTGAATCCGCCAGTAGCGGAATTTTACCAATTACAACCGTACTCCAGGGACAGGCACAAGTGCCTGTCCCTGCCACGCAAGCACATTAGCGGTAAGTCACCTCTGGCGGTTAACGATTCTCCCGCTAGCAGCGGACGCACCCCCTTTTTTAAGGAATTCAATTGTTATTTCGGAAACGCAACACTTAAAAGTAAAGAATCGCCTGCAAAAAGAGACTTTTTGCAGGCGACTCATATCCCCCATCACACAAAACTATACAAATAAATCCCTTCTTTTTTTGCCAGCTTCAACATCTCATCTGTAAAACCACTTTTAGCAAAAAGGGCCAGATGGACATTCTTGCCAGAGTAGCAAGCTGGATTTAGCTTGCTCACTTTCTCTTTCAGGCCAGAGTAAACCCTTACTCCAACTTTTTTATTACTCCACTTACACTCACCAAAAAGAATATCTTCTTCTCCTATAGCCACCACATCAATTTCCATCTGCCTTTCCCAATGCTTCCCGATTTTTAAAACAGGAAAACGCGAATGTTTGTTTATTTTTTCAAGACATATCTGTTCAAAAACAGGAGCGCAAAATTCAGCAAATGACTCCCTGATTCTGGTCAAAACATAATCAATGTGCCCCATTTCCAGTTCATTGCTATAGGTAAATATGTAAGAAAACCAGAAACGCAAAAAATGATCTTTGATAAAGTACAATCCCTTTTTGGATTTTTCAGGATTCTTTTCAAAAACAGGCACTTGCCGAACAACAATCTCCATATCCCGCAACTTATTTAAAAAAGAGGTAATATTTCTATTTTCTAATCCTATCCTGGATGCAATTTTCCCCAGTTGATGTTCTCCCCGTGCAATTACCTGAAGAATGGAAAAATATGTTTTATTTTCTGAAACTTCCTCGCCCAGTAAAAATCTAGGCTCCTGATAATAAAAACTGCCCTGATCCAGAAAATTCTGCCTTATGGCAGCAAATATATCAGGGTCGTTTTCAAACAATTCTATGTACTTTGGTATGCCGGACAGGAGCGCATAGAGTTGAATGCGGTGAATATCATTTAATCGGGGATAAAAGGCACAAAAATTTTCATAATCTAAAGGCATAAGTTTTAATTGTGCTGTTCTTCGTCCATAAAGAGGAGAACTATAGGCCAGGGTGTTTTTATACATCAAAGAAATAATAGAACCACACAGGATAAGCATACACCTGGTATTTTGCATTACTTCATCAATAAATCGCTGCAACACCGTAACAATGGCCGGATTTACCTGCACCAGATATTGAAATTCATCTATGGCCAGGACAAATTTTTCAGACTTACGCGTGCCCACTTGAACTATATATGCCAGCAAATCATACCAATCTTGAAATTCTGCTTTTCTGAGAAAACTATCTTCCAGCCATTGCGCTGCTCTACTCTGCAAGCGCATCATGTTGAGTTTTTCAGTCTGAGTGTCAGCCAGAAAATACAATCCCTGCTTGTCCCTCATAAACTCCTGGATAAGCCTTGTCTTGCCCACCCTGCGCCGTCCATAAATCACTACAAAAGAAAAACGATTCCTTGCATACTCCTTTTCCAGAAGCCTTAATTCTTCCTTTCTGTTAATAAATTTCATGGTTCTCTCCTTAAAATCGTTTTTAAATTATAATAATCTAAAAACGATTTCAAGGAAAGGTTCAACCTGAATCCGTGAACTTTTGTGATAATTTTATCTGCTCAACGGGGACAGGCGCCTGCCGGGAGCACATAGACCCAATTCACCACCTTGTGCAGGCGCCTGTCCCCGTGCGGCATTCATGTTGCTTAAATTCTATTCAGATGAACGAGCAAAAGTTCACGGATTCAAGGTTCAACTTTTGCTTCTTAGCAAATATATTTTCTCAGCAAAATCCTCAATCAACTCACGATAAGCCAGCTTCTCCAACCAACGCTCTGGAATAGCCTGCATTCCATACCATGCGCCTGCCAACTGACCATAAACAGCACCTGTTGTATCAGCATCATCACCAAGGTTCACTGCTAAAAGACATCCTTGTTCAAACGAATCACTTTTATAAAAACTCCACAATGCTGCCTCTAAAGATTTCACCACATATCCAGAGCCTTTAATTTGTGGAGGTTCTTTTTGCTTATAGCTACCAGACGCAATTTCATAAATCTCTGGATGAAGCTCTTTTTCTGTCCATTTTTTATTATCTGGCCTGAAACAGGCAGATAAAACTTCTTCTTTTGTTGCACCACTTACAAGACCTGCAATTAAACCCCCAAAATACCTGCACGCATCTATACAAATTTTTAAACCATGAGTGGTCTTTGAGCTTTCTCCTGATTTTTCAATGGCCTCAACAGGACTCATTGCATAAAATAACGGAACCGGTGCCAGCCTCATAATAGAACCATTGGCAGCAGAATATTCACTCTTTAAACCTGAATATGGATTGCCGGTTTTTTCAAAATTAATCAAAGCGGCCCTGACAGTATTGCCAATGTCAAAACATCTGCCAGTACTGCTCAAATGCCCATCACGATACCATCTCAGATAACGGTTCAATTGATCTTCTAAACTAAATCCTTTACATTTGATCAGACTTTCTGCCAGACAAAGGGCCATTGATGTATCATCTGTCCATTGACCGGGAAGAAGATCAAATGACCCACCTCCAATCATGTCTGTTATAGGTTCAAATGTTCCCGGGGAACAAAATTCAACAGCCACCCCCAGAGCATCACCAACAGCTAAACCGAGTAAGCAGCCTTTGTAGCGGTCAAGGGTATTCATAATTCTTGTTCAATATTCTGATATTTGAAAATTAATTTATACAAAACCTTTATTGTTTAACCTGAATCCGTGAACTTTTGCTCATTTATCTGACTGGTGTTTAGATTGTCCCGGGAATTCATTAAAGATCGGAAGAGCGTCGTGTAGGGAAAGAGTGTAGATCTCGGTGGTCGCCGT
>OFBB01000164.1_pt1 | contig 10564 bp, 10 predicted proteins | sample 1520401 | NCBI WGS metagenome assembly OFBB01 (sample SAMEA3696446, study PRJEB22514) | metagenome | biome: water; feature: marine; material: hydrothermal vent | place: Pacific Ocean | collected 2014-08-12 | depth 1521 m | reverse complement strand
CTCTTTCCCTACACGACGCTCTTCCGATCTATGAACCAGTTTGGGCGATTGGCACGGGTGTTACGGCTACACCACAACAAGCACAAGATACACACGCTTTTATTCGTAGTTTATTGGCAGAGCACGATAGTGATATTGCACAGACAACCCCTATTTTATATGGCGGTAGCATGAACCCTGTTAACGCTGAAGAGTTGATTGGTTGTGAAGATATTGATGGTGGTTTAATCGGTGGTGCATCATTAAAATCTGACGATTTCTTACACATTTGTAAAGCAGGTTAATTATTATGTCATTTCAAGTTGTTCTTATTATTCATGTACTGTTGGCACTAGGCTTGGTTGCATTAATCTTAATGCAACATGGCAAAGGCGCTGATGCAGGTGCTGCTTTTGGTGCTGGATCTTCTGGCTCTGTGTTTGGTTCTCGAGGCGCAAATTCCTTTATTTATAAATTAACAGCCGGTGTTGCCACAGGTTTCTTTCTAACCAGTCTAACACTGGCTTATTTAGCAACTAACGAAACAAGCGCAACAGATGAGCCGCAAAGTGTCATGGATCAGGTGGTGATAGAGCCAGAGCCGGTTATGCTATCTGATGTACCTATGATCGATACCAAAATTAACGACATTCCCAACGAGTAAGTTCTAAACTTTATTGCCGATGTGGCGGAATTGGTAGACGCGCTACCTTGAGGGGGTAGTGAGCTACGCTCGTGCCAGTTCGACTCTGGCCATCGGCACCACATTCACTTACCCTTCCATATTCATGATTGTGTTACAATCACAATCTTTAATAGACACAGTGGTGGGGTGGATATGTTTGCATTTGGAGAAAAAGCCGAAGACTATGATGTTTTAGTTTTCAATGAGCGCGAAGTTAGAGCAGCTGCAGGTATTGTTTTCTTGTTTGCCTTCATGGCCTTTATGAACGGCTTCTTAATGGGTAACAATGACCCGACCAAGCTAATGGTTTCTGTCTTTCTGTTTGATTTTTTTATTCGAATCTTTATCAATCCAAAGTACGCACCATCGATGATTGTGGGTCGTTGGGTTGTTAATAACCAAAAACCTGAATATACAGACGCTAAGCCAAAAAGATGGGCTTGGAGTTTTGGTTTTATTTTGGCGGCCACCATGTTCTATTTAGTGGTTTTGAATGATATTCGTGGCCCTGTTAATATTTTGACTTGTGCTTTGTGTTTGGGGCTGTTATTCTTTGAAGCAGTATTTGGTATTTGTGCGGGTTGTAAGGTTTATAACCTATTTCATGATGAGAAAGTTAAGCACTGTCCTGGTGAGGTTTGTGATCTTTCCAGAGGCAGGGCGCCGATTCAATATCTAAATGTGGCGCAAAAACTAATCTTTGCTTTATCCCTTTTGGTTTTATTTTATTTGGCCTTTGGTGATATTATCGAATTTTTAATTTTTGGAAAATAATAGGAGAAAAAATGAACCGTTTAAAAACAGGCTTAACAGTGTCAATCCTGACACTTAGTTTTAGCGCTTTAGCGCTGTTTGGTATTGGCGAGGATGAGAAGGAGCCTACAGCTGAAGTGGTAAAAACAGCCGAAGAGTGTGAAATCCCTGCCTTTGCAAAGGCGATTGGACATGAAGACCAGTGGTTATTACACAATGGCTGCCCTCCAAGAGAAGACAAAGATGCTAAAAAAGAAGATTCTAAGTAATATTACAACAATTTAACCGAGACATGGTCTTATGAATTGGCGTCATCGCACTGAACTAAAATTTGAAGATTTTTCAGATTTTATCTTTGATAATCGCAAGAAAGTTATTGTTGCGATCTTGTTATTAGTATTGGCGATGGGCTCGCAGCTTAAGCACCTTACCATGGATACTTCGACAGAAGGTTTTTTGCATGAAACCGATCCGATGCGTCTGGCTTATGATGATTTTCGAGACCAGTTCGGCCGCGATGAGAAGTTGTTGATTGCGGTTAAGACAAAAGATATTTTTGATCTTGATTTTTTGAAAAAACTTGAAAAACTCCACAAAAGGCTTGAGAATGAACTGCCTTATATTGAAGAAGTTAACTCTTTAATTAATGCCAGAAATACTTACGGCAATGAAGACAGCTTGATTGTTGAAGACTTATTTGAAGCGCTGCCAAAGGCTCAGGCTGATATCACACCACAAAAGCAAAGTGCGATAAGTAACCCATTATTTAAAAATTTGCTTTATAGTGAAGACCTGACTTTTACTACTCTGGTGATTGACACCCAAACTTACTCATCCTTTGATGCTGACGGCAATCTAATTGTTGTTGACGAGGAAGATGAATTTGCAGAAGATGCAAGTGATTCAGAGCCCCAGTTATATTTGAGTGATGATGAAAACACTGAAATTGTTGCTAAAACACAAGCCATTATTAAAGACTTTCAGTCTGATGATTTTGACATCTATTTGACGGGATCTGCTGTCATTGCCGGCACTTTAAAACAAAGCATGAGGGCAGACACCAAGCAATTTATTCAGAAGATGGTGGTTGTGATTATCCTTGTTTTATTTCTCCTGTTTAAAAGGTTGTCGGGCGTATTTTTACCGATTATTGCGGTGTTGTTCACGGTTATTTCTACCTTGTCAATGATGGCAATGTCTGGCGCCCCATTTACCATTGTGACCCAGATTATGCCGTCATTTTTACTGGCAGTGATTACCAGTGGTGTGATTCATTTATTGGCAATTTTTTATAAGGATTTCACTGAATCGAAAAATACAAAAGCGTCTTTGCGCTATGCGATGGGTCACTCAGGTCTTGCCATTGTTATGACTTCATTGACAACGGCGGCAGGATTATGGTCGTTCTCATTTTCAGATGTGGCCCCAGTGGCTGATTTGGGCACTTTTGCAAGTCTTGGCGTATTGGTTGGCTTGTTGTTTACCTTGGTGCTGGTACCAGCACTGCTGAGTGTGATGAAAATAAAGCACAAACCAGCCAAACAAGATCCGCATGGCAATACTAAAATCGACGTCTTGTTATTAGGCATTAGCAACATTGCTACCGGATATCCAAAAGCCATTGTTGCGGTTAGTGCTTTAATTATTTTGGTGGCAATATTCTTCGCTTCTCAATTGAGATTTTCCCACCTACCGCTTAACTGGTTTCCTGAGGATAGCCCTTCAAGAGTCGCAACTGAGGTGGTTGACGACAAGCTTAGAGGTTCAATTACGCTTGAGGTGATTATTGATACCGGTAAAGAGAACGGACTATACGAGCCAAACGTATTAAACAAGATTGAAAAGTCTAGTGCGTATCTTGATAGCATTCAAACCGATGCTTACTTTGTGGGCAAGACACTTAGCTTGGTAGATGTCATTAAAGAGACTAACAAGGCATTAAATGAGAATAAATCTGAGTTTTATGCCATTCCACAAAATAGAGATTTGATCGCTCAAGAGTTGTTTTTATTTGAGAATAGTGGCAGTGATGACTTACAAGACTTTGTTAGTTCTGATTTTTCTAAGGCGAGATTGACCGTTAAGGTGCCGTATGTTGATGCGTTGGCCTACAATCAATTCATTAACCAAGTACAGACTCAACTAGACAAGGAGTTTGAAGGGATTGCCAAAGTATCATTAACCGGTGTTTCTGTTTTGTTGGCGACCATTATGGAAAAATCTATTTATTCAAGCGCAGTGAGCTATGTGTTGGCATTCGGACTAATATCAATTATGATGGTTGTGTTGATTGGTAATTTAAAGATTGGACTCATTAGTATGATTCCAAACGTACTACCAATTTTATTCTTATCCACTATTATGGTGGTTTTAGACATGCCACTGGATATGTTTACCATGTTGATTGGCGCGATTGCACTGGGTTTGGCGGTGGATGATACCGTGCACTTTATGCATAATTTTAGGCGTTATGAGCTTGAATATAACGATGTCGATAAGGCGGTAAGGCTAACCTTGCTGGGTACCGGTAGAGCGATCGTAGTGACCTCAATTGTACTGTCCTTGGGATTTTTAGTGCTGACGACAGCGACCATGAGCAACATGTTTAATTTTGGCATCTTAACTGCCAGTGCTATTTTTATTGCATTATTGGCTGATTTTTTCTTGGTGCCGGCTATCCTGAAGCTGATGATTCACAACAAAGGAGATTTGTAATGAACAACCGGTTATTAATTGCACTAAGTGTGCTGCTGGGTACATCAAGTGCTTTTGCTGGAGAAAGCGCCAGAAGCATTATGGAAAAGGCTGATGCCAGAGATGATGGCGCTAGTTTGATTTCAACCATGCAAATGACCTTAATTGATAAAAAAGGTAAAAAACGCACGCGCCAATTGCGAACTTTTGCCAAAGATGTGGATGCCAACACTGAGCATAAAACCATCTTTTTCTTATCACCAAGTGATGTGAAGAATACCGCGTTTTTAACTTATGACTATAGTGGTGATGATAAAGACGATGATCAGTGGATGTATTTGCCAGCGCTGAAAAAAACCAAGCGCATTCCAGCTAGTGATAAGGATGCCGCCTTTATGGGTAGTGATTTCTCTTATTCGGATATGACCGATAAAGAGCTAGATGACTACACCTTTAAGCTATTGAAAGAAGCCACAATCAAGCGCAAGGGCGGAAACGAGAAGGTGTGGGTGATTGAATCAACCCCTGTAAGTCAGGCAGTTATTGATGAAACCGGTTATATCAAAAGTATCTTGTATGTGCGTAAAGATAATTATGTGTTGACGCGGGCTAAGTTTTATTTGAAAAAAGCCAAACGTATTAAATACATGGATGTGCGTAAATTGGAAGAAATTGACGGCATCTGGGTGGCCATGACTACTACCATGACCACCAAGCAAGGCAAACGAACACTACATAAGACTGTCTTAAGCAATTCCAACGTTGAGATTAATCAAGACATCAGCGATGATATGTTTACCATTCGTACGATCGAAAAAGGCTTGTAAGTGACAAAGTGGTTTTTAGCCAGTATTGCACTGGCAGCATCTATATCGATTAGCGCAGAAGAAGGTTTTGACGATGATGGTTTTGACGACGAAGACATTGAAATAATTGTTGAAAATACTCAGCCCGACAAAGGGGCTTTATATGGGTCAGTTGATTTAGAAACACATTACAACTTTAATAATGACAAGGATTTATCATCCTTCAAAACTTTGATTGATATTCTTGGTGAATACAAGCTTGATAACGGCATAAAATTATCCGGCAACCTTAAAGGCTATCATGATTTTATTTATGAGCTAGAAAACAGAACCGTTCCAGATGGCTATGAAAATGAAATTAACCTAAACGAGCTCAATATTGAAGTCGAAATTTCCCCAAGTTTGGATTTTAAGCTTGGTAGGCAGATCGTCGTATGGGGCAAGTCAGATTCGATACGAATAACGGATATTCTAAACCCATTAGACAACCGAACACCAGGTTTGGTTGATATTAAGAATTTGCGTCTGGGTAGAGTCATGAGTAAATTGGATTATTATTTTGACAATTTGAATTTGTCGGTTATTGCTTTGCATGAAAATCGTTTTACTAAGAATGCAATGCAGTATTCTGACTTTAAACCAACTGAAGCAAATAAGCCTACCAGCAAGCCCGATGATTCTTTGGATAATACTGGTATTGCGCTGAGTTTAACGGGTGCATTTTCTGGCTATGATCTGGGGCTATATTTTGCCGACACTTATGTCGATAAGCCTTATTTAGTAGAAAGCAATACGATATTGAGCTATGATAACAAATCAAAAATGTTGGGTGCGGCCTACAACAAGGTTGCCGGCAGTTATTTGTTAAAGGCTGAAATTGCCCATTTTGATCATATTAAATATAACGGGGTGAGTGACGCCAAGGCTAGAACAGATGCTTTATTAGGCTTTGAGTATAATGGTATTACTGACGGATCAATTGGCTATGAAATCGCAATGAGAAATATCCATAATTATTCCACTGCAATTAATATTAAATCAAACGGCTATAAGCCAGAAAAAGAAGTTCAGCAAGTGGTACGTTTTAACCAATCCTATCTAAATCAAACGCTAGATTTAAGTGCGGTGCTCAGTGTGTTTGGTAGTCATGGGCAAGATGGCGGCTCTGCTAGAATATCTCTCGATTATGCACTAGATGATCAAACATCAGTTAGTGGCGGCATCATTGATTATATTGGCGGTGACAATCTAATTATTAACGCTTACAAAAATAACGATCGAATTTTTGCCAAAATGAGCTATTTGTTTTAACGCCATCGTTGATGGTGGGCGTTATATGATGATATAATGATATACAAGTTAAACCTAATAATTGAATCCCATGAGAAGAATGAAGTTTTTAGCCGCTATATTGGTCATATCCTCAAGCACGGTTAGTGCGTTTTGGAATGGAAATAACACCAGTTGGTCGCCTTTTGGTATGGGCACTGGTTATAACAATCAAGCGCCTTGGGCTAACAACTCTGATTGGAACCCTTTTGGCACTAGCGGTAGCTGGGGGCCTAGAAATGATGCGGCAAATTTAAGTCGTTACGGTGCTCGCCCTGTGTCATTAACGCAGTATAGGCAAAACCCAGTGTTTCGACCGGTTGATACCATGTCTAGTTTTCAAGACAGAGTTAAGCCAAGTAACTGGCTAAAGGAAACAGACTTTGCTTCAACATTACAACAGGCTGGCGGCCAAGATAAAACATTTATTGTTGATGATTTTGCAGCTTTTGGCTTGTCAGATGGCTATGTGCGTGCCAAGGCTGAGACTTTTGGTGTTGGCAGAGTGCTTAGAGATCATGCTTTACAGCAGACAAACGATGCCTTTGGTGATACAAGCACTATTTATGGAAAGCAAGGTTATGCGCTTTCACCAGCTGCATCATCAACACGAAAAATTAATAATTAATTATATCCTTTAAAACATGACTATAAAAAACCAGCCCTTGTGGCTGGTTTTTTATCGTCTATTAATGCCAACCCTCACTTAATTAACAAAAAGATCTTTCCATATTATTCCCTTCCTTCTTCCCTTAATTATTATTTAACTATTACCCACCTTTATATATTACCCACCCTTATAGATTACTCACCCTTATAGATAGACTGCTCTTTACCAAAGCAAACCCATCATCTTCAATATTTCTATTATTTCTAAAATACCCTCCTCAACACCACTGTTTTTAAGCAAAAACCCTACTAATAGACCATTAAGCACCTTAAATTAAGGCCTCTTTAGCTGTTTTTGGCCATTTTTGAGTATTTTTATTGGGTTTTTCGGGTCGTTTTGAATATTTTAAAACTTTTATTATTCTACAAATTGTTGTCTTAGTAGGGTGTGTAGAGATACTTGTGGCTTTTTTGTAAATATATATTAGAATATTATTGACTTCTAATATAGTTGGCGTATAATGCACACCTATCAAGACGGCTCAAGTCTGATACTTAAAACACCCCAATAATGAGGGTGTTAAATTTAAAAACAATTAATCTAGGAGATTAACATGAAAAAAATTATCGCTATCGCTACTTTAGTAGCTGCTACATCAGCTTCAGCTGGTTTCTTTGGTAACAACGGTTCTAACGACTTCGGTCCTTTTAACGGTTCTAACAACTGGGGTCCTTTCGATTCAGGTTCTAACATGGGTCCATTTACTGGTGGAAACAACATGGGTCCATTTACTGGTGGAAACAACATGGGTCCATTCGACGGTGGTTCTAACATGGGTCCTTTTAACGGCGCTCAAAACTGGGGTCCTTTCCAGGGTGGTAACAAGTGGTTGAACAACACTGACTTCGGTTTAAACTTTGACACTAAGAACTCTACTGACACTAACGCTTCTGGCGCTGCTGACGGTTCTGCAACTGGTGTTGCTGATGCTAACGCTAAAGGTACTGCTGATGCATACGCTAAAGGCGCTGCTGATGCATACGCTAAAGCTCAAGCTGACGCTTACGCTAAAGGTTTTGCTGATGCACAAGCTACAGGTACTGTAACTGAAGTTGCTAAGTAATTTATTACTTAACCTTGCTAGCATCGTCTAGTGGACTAAGCCTCGCTTAGACCGCTAAACAAGCCAAGCTAAAACCACCCGAGAGGGTGGTTTTTTATTGGGCGATTGTAAATTAATATACCGCCAATATTTATTCACTTTTTTCATTTCAATTCATTATAATTGCCACCTGAATATTGATATTTTGTTGGTATTCTTTTCCTCTTTTTTTATAATTAAATACATGGAGATAACTATGAAAACATTAGTACAAGCAGTAGCAATCGCTACCGTAGTTGCAGCAACTTCTGCATCTGCATTTTTCGGCAATAACAACAATGGTTGGGGTGGTAACAACTCTAACTGGGGTCCTTTCAATGGCGGCAACAACATGGGTCCATTCGGCGGTGGTTCTAACATGGGTCCATTTAACGGTGGTTCTAATGCTGGTCCTTTCTCAGGTGGCAACAACTTCGGCCCATTCGGCGGTGGTTCTAACATGGGTCCTATGAATGGCGCTCAAAACTGGGGTCCTTTCAAAGGTGGTAACAACTGGATGAACAACACTGACTTTGGTCTTAAGTTTGACACTAAGAACTCTACTGACACTAACGCTTCTGGCGCTGCTGACGGTTCTGCAACTGGTGTTGCTGATGCTAACGCTAAAGGTACTGCTGATGCATACGCTAAAGGTCAAGCTGATGCATTTGCTAAGGCACAAGCTGACGCTTACGCTAAAGGTGTTGCTGATGCAACAGCTGCAGGTACTGCAACTTCAACTGAAGTAGCTAAGTAATTTATTACTTAACCTCGCTAGCATCACTTAGTGAGCCTAGGCCCACTAAGTAGCCAAGCTAAAACCACCCGAGAGGGTGGTTTTTTATTGGGCGATTGTAAATTTAAAATATATAAATATGATGTAAAAATTACCATCAATTCTACATTGGTAGCTGCTACATCAGCCTCAGTTGACTATCATTAAAATGTGTATGATTGGAACAACGATGCTATTGCAACCGTAGTCAAAACAACGACTGTCGTTGCCAAACCGGTTATTTCTAAGCAGCCGATGCTTGCTTAATAACGGCAACTTTGGATACAACCCATACCATGTTATGGGTCCTCGCTGGATGATGGAATAAATGAGCAATGTTATTGACTGAATAAACAATGTGTTAAATTAAAAGCCACAATGATTTGTGACTTTTAATATTACTATTTATTTGAGGCAATATGGATTCTTTAGTATCGAAATTAATCGCGCTATCATTTGGGGTTGTGTTGTTGCTAGCATTAGTATTACTGACTATTACTATATAAATCGTTTGATTTTTTTCTATAAAAAAAGGCGCTTTCGCGCCTTTTTTATTTGCTTAAGTTTTGTACTAGCCTTTCATTTGGGCCGCTACTTCTTCTGCAAAGTTTTCTTCTTTTCTCTCAATGCCTTCGCCTACTTCAAAACGGATGAAAGACTTAACTTCAGCCCCATTTGATTTTGCAAGTGCACCTACAGTTGTGTCAGGATCTTTAACAAAAGCTTGACCATAAAGCGTTACTTCGTTTACAAACTTTTTCATGCGCCCAACAATCATTTTCTCGATGATGTTGTCTGGCTTGCCAGATTCTCTTGCTTGCTCGACAAAAATAGCTTTCTCTCTTTCTAAAAGATCAGCACTTAGTTCGTCTTCGGTGACACACTCAGGGCGTGTTGCCGCAACATGCATAGCAATGTCTTTAGCTAGCGCTTCATCACCACCCTCTAGGATGGCTAATACTGCGATACGTTCACCGTGCTTGTAAGCACCAATAATGCCATTACCACTAACAGTGACAGTTTGTACGCGTCGAATAGCAATGTTCTCACCAACTTTAGCGATAATGTCTTCTCTAGACTTCTCTAACGAATCACCGTTGTCTAATGTTTGAGTTAAAAACTCGTCAATGTTGACAGGGGTTGTCTTAAGCGCTAACGCACCTAAGGCATCAACAAAACCAATAAAGGCATCGCCTTTAGTAACAAAGTCAGTCTCAGAGTTAACCTCTAAGATGGTTGCTGTTTTTCCATCATCACTGATGTTAACTTTAACAAGACCTTCTGCAGCGATACGGCCTGATTTTTTAGCAGCTTTAGCAGCACCTGATGTACGCATAAGGTCAATCGCTGCCTCCATATCACCATTGGTTTCTGTTAGAGCTTTCTTGCAGTCCATCATGCCTGCACCGGTTCTTTCTCTTAATTCTTTAACTGAAGCGGCTGTAATTGCTGCCATAAGTGTCTCCTATGTGTATTGCACTCACCGTTGTAGGAAAGCGCTTTAATATGTGCTTGTCTTATGTAAGCTTTTCAATCATTTGAGCTTTAGTATCACTAGCGTTAACTTCAACACCTTGAGTGCTTGCATAATCAGCTAGCTCTGCTTTTTTCATTGCATTAAGTGCTGTTTTGCCAAGCTTTTCTGCTTCAGCAGGCGCTTTTTCAGCAACGGCTTTTTTAGCAGGAGCTTCTTTAGTCTCTTCTTTAGGTGCTACTACAGTTTCAGTCTTTGCTTCTTCTTTCTTAGCGGCAGGCTTTTTAGCAGGTGCTTTCTTAGCAGGTGCGGCTTTAG
>OFBB01000163.1_pt1 | contig 10599 bp, 10 predicted proteins | sample 1520401 | NCBI WGS metagenome assembly OFBB01 (sample SAMEA3696446, study PRJEB22514) | metagenome | biome: water; feature: marine; material: hydrothermal vent | place: Pacific Ocean | collected 2014-08-12 | depth 1521 m | reverse complement strand
AACATTGGATTGACCAGGATGTATTTTTAAAGATCTTTCGAAATACTCTTTAGCTTTATTATTTTCATTATTATTCAAATAAACGATACCTAATGAATTATTACAAGCTGCTAATTCAGGATCAATAGTGATCGCTTTCTCAAATAACTCTTTTGCTTTTTCATTATCAGCTCCAATAACCACACGATCAGGCTTCATAAAGTCTTCAACCGCAGCTCCCTCTTTTAAAAACTCAGGATTGCTTATGACATCAAATGTAAGCTTTGAGCCTCTTTTATCAAGCTCTTTTTGTATAGTTTCTCTTACTTTTTGTGCCGTTCCTACTGGAACTGTTGATTTATCAATCACATACATATGATGAGTCATAATTTCACCTATGCTCTTAGCAACTGCCAAAACATACTTCAAATCAGCACTGCCATCTTCACCCATAGGAGTTCCAACAGCAATAAAAACTATATTTGTACTTTTTAAAGCCTCTTTTATATCTGTTGTAAATTTCAAAGTACCTTTGTTATAGTTTTCAAGCACCATCTTTTCAAGCCCTGGCTCATAGATAGGAATTTCCCCTCTTTTTAATGCTTCAACCTTTTTTTCATCTATATCAACACAAATTACATCATTTCCCATTTCAGCAAAGCAAGTACCACTCACTAACCCTACATAACCCGTTCCAATTACACTAATTTTCATTTTTCATCCTCTTCTTTTATCCCTTTTATAAACTCTTTTATTTGTGTTATAATATTTTGTTCTAGTGGTTGTATATCTTTTTTATATTTATATTGTTCTAGTTCTTTTTCTATTTGATTAAATTTCTCTTGATTTGACTCATTTACAAAGATATAACCATCTAGGCTAAAACTATATACTACATCTTTTGTATTGGTAAAATCTAACCCTTTTAATCTTTTTAAAGCTAATTGTTTTTTTGATGGTTGTTTTGTTTTTGTAATACGATTTTTATATAAATAAGCTACAACTATTAAAATTAATAAAAAAGTTATAACTATAGCTATAAGTTGATATAAACTATAATCTGTTACTTCAACTATATCTTTAATATCTTTTAATTTATCTAATTTATTCATATTGATCAACCTTTTAAAATTTGCACCAGTCTTAGATATATATCATCATCGGTATATATTTTGCCATACGATATTTGGTGCTGTAAAAAATGCTCTTTTAGTTTTTCATCATTTTGTTCTATAAGTTTTTTATATTCATTTGCTATATCTTTACTTAGATTAAAATCACTACTTTCAAAACTACTTGGGTCTATAAATTCACACTCACTATTTATAATTGGATACTCTTCAAATCTATCTCTTACTATTAGTGCATATATCTCATTTTTGTAGGCTATTTTACTTAAATCTACTTGATTATAAAAATCACCAACTAAAAAAATCAATGATTTCTCTTTGATAATAGTATTAATAAAATCACATAGTTTATCATAATCGATATCTTTTTTTAGACAATTAAAATCTAATGAGTTTTGCACAATATCATACACAATAGATTGATTTTTTGTAGGTGTCCAGAATTTTTCATTTTTATCGCTAAAAAATAGGGTTTGAAGTCTATTGTTGTTTTTTAGACTTGAATATGATAGCAATGCTAATATCTCTGATACTATATCTTGTTTGAGTTTTATTGTTCCAAAATTGATACTACCACTTACTAAAAAGATAAGAACAATATTTAATTCTCTTTCATCATTAAATATATTAACTTTTAGATTATCACTTTTAGCTGTTGCTTTCCAGTTAATTTTTCTAACATCATCACCAGCTTCATATTCTCTTATTTCACGAAAATCTAATCCATCACCTTTGAAAGTGGTTATATTTTCACCTAAATTTCCACTAAAAACATCTTTTTTTGCTTTTAGTAAAATCTCTTTTGCTTTGTAATTCATCTCGTAGCCTTACGGATTTTTAATATTTAACATAATCTCTTTTACAATATAATCAGTTGTGATATTGTTTGCTTGTGCTTTATAGTTTAGTATAATTCTATGTCTTAAAATAGAACTTACTACATAACTAATATCTAAAGGGGTAACATAATCATTACCTCTTAACATAGCATTTGCTACACTTGCTTTATAAAGATCGATACTAGCTCTTGGACTAGCTCCAAATTCAATATAATCAGCTATACTTTGCACTCCATACTCCATAGGGTATCTTGAAGCAAATATTATTTGTGTCATATATTTTTTGATCGCTTGATCTACATGTATTTTTTGAAGATTATTTTTGATATTAGTTATATCATCTATAGTAGCTACTTGTTTAATCTCTTCAAATCCACTAATAGCCACACGATCAACTATTTGCATCTCCTCTTCAAGTGTGTTATATCCAACATTAACTTTCATCATAAACCTATCTAGTTGAGCTTCAGGAAGTCTATAGGCACCTTCAGATTCTACTGGATTTTGAGTTGCCATTACCAAAAATGGATCTGGTGCTTTAAAAGTTTCATCTGCTAATGTTATTTGTCTCTCTTGCATAACTTCAAGAAGTGCAGCTTGAACTTTAGCTGGAGCTCTGTTGATCTCATCTGCTAAAAGAAGATTTGTAAATACAGGACCCTTTTTTATAGAAAACTCACCAGTTTTTGGACTATAAACCTCTGTTCCTGTTACATCACTAGGTAGTAGGTCAGGGGTAAATTGTATCCTTTTAAAATCTAAACCTAAAGATTTAGCTATTGCATTAATAGCAGTTGTTTTTGCCAAACCAGGAACACCCTCTACTAAAATATGTCCATTTGTTAAAAGTCCAATCAAAAGTGAATCTACTAATTCACTATGTCCAACTATAACTTTTTGTATCTCTTTTTTTATCTCATTTATTTTTGTGTTCATATACAACCCTTTATATATTTTTATTGTGAAATTGTAGTAGCTAAAGGTTAATCAACGGTTAATTAAAGTTTTTCACATCTAAAAAGATAGATTTAAAATTTTAGTTATTGTTACTGTTTTTTTTATTAGATTTTGCTTAAAGAAAGTTCAAAAAATAAAAAATATTTTTTAGACTATTAATTCCTTATAAAAGCTTGAAAAAGCCCATAAATACGGGCTTATTACTTTTTCTAATTCAACTGTTTTTTTATTATTTTTTTCTGAATTTTTTTGAAAAATAGCTTCTGAGTTCTATTATACGGGCTTTGTAAAAAAATAAAAAATTTATGTGAAAAGAGTGTGACAAACTACTAAAATATATCTACAAAAAAATTATAAATTTTCTATTTTGTTTTATGAGATTGGAAATAATTATATACATTTTTTGCATCATTTTGATTTAAAATTTGAGATAAACTATCTATATTAGCTAGTTTGATATTTTCAAATGTTCCAAAATAATTTAACATTTTTGTAACTTTGGCTTTGCCTATACCATTTATTTCTAAAAGTGAGATTTGTTTATCCTCTTTTCGTTTTGTTTTTTTATGAAAATTTATAGCAACTCTATGTGCTTCATCTCTTAACTTTTGTAAAAATTGCAATCTTTTATCACTTGGCTTTAGTATAATTTTATCTTCTAGGGTATAGATAATATCTCTAGCACTTCCTTTTGCTCTATATGCTTTTGCATCAACTTTCTCTTTTGATATTGCAACCATATCTAAATTGACACCAACACTTTTTGCTATATCATTTGCTAATTTTAAAAGTGTAGCACCACCATCTATTACCCACAGATCAGGAGGTGGATTATCTTTAAAATGTAGCACTCTTCTTGTTAGAGTCTCTTTCATTTGGGCATATTCATCTAAAGCTTCCAATTTGTATAGTCTATAACTATCTTTGACAAAACTATCTTGATCATAAACAACCATTGCTCCTACGGTAGCTTGACCCATCATATGTGAATTATCAAAACATTCATATCTATTAGGTGTTTTGTATAAATTAAATAGTTCTTTTAACTCCAAATGCACCGATTGTGTAGTGCTTTTATTGACCTTTAAGAGTTCTACACAGTTTTGAAATGCTATATTTAAAAGTTGTTTTTTAGTTCCAATTTTTGGTATTGAAATAGTGACTTTTTTCTCATATTTTGATGAGATAAATTGTTCAAGATCAGTTTTATCATCTTGTGATATATCGCTTACTAATATATTTTTTGGCACAAAAGGAAGATTTTTAGAATAATAGTTAAGTATCAAACTTTTATATAATTCATCTAGGTTATTAGTATCTTCTGTGATATTTAGAAAATGATGGTCTGTAGATATAAGTTTTCCCTCTCTTATAAACATCTTTAAAACCACAACTTTTGTATTATCTTGTTTTGCTACAAAAAGATCATAATCCTCATCTTTTGCTATATCTAGGGTTGATTTAATCTGTGATTTTTGTATAGATTTAATTCTATCTCTTAAAACTAAAGCCTCTTCAAAACGGAATTGCTCACTATATTGTTCTATTTTTTGATATAGTAGGTTAATTAGAGCAGATTTATTATGTATATAATATATAGCTTTTTGCAGTATCTTTTGGTATTGCTCTTGTGTTACTTTTGCTTCACAAGGTGCCAAACATTTTTTGATTTGATAAAATAAACAAGCTTTGCCACCATCTACGCAAGATTTTTTTTGCACAAGTGGTAATATCTCATATATGGTATCTAGCATATCTTTTGCACCTGTGCTAAATGGTCCAAAATATTTGATTTTACTATTTTTTAACACCTTTCTAGTGATGGTTAATCTTGGAAATTTTTCATTGTAATCTACACAAATATATGGATAAGTCTTATCGTCTCTTAAGAGTATATTATATTTAGGTTTAAGTTGCTTGATTAAAGAGTTTTCTAGTATTAAAGCATCATTTTCATTATCTACTACTATCCAATTTATATCATAAACCTCGCTTATCATCTTATATATTCGCATAGATAGCTTATTGGAAGCAGATAAAGTTGGGGTAAATTTAAAATAGCTTTTGACTCTATTTTTTAATATTTTGGCCTTACCAATATAAAGTAGTTTTCCATCTTTATCAAAATATTGGTATATACCAGCTTGGGTTGGAAGCTGTTTGAGTTTAGCTTCTAAAGGGCTATTAGTAGGCATTTAATCCATTTAATCTAACAAATAGATGGTTTAATGATCCATCTATTAATTTTTCCATAAATTGATCAACTTTATTTGGTTTTAACCATTTTGGATCTTTAACTTTAGCTAACTTTATTAGTTCTTGTTTTGCAGTTGTTAGAGTTGCTACTTCATCTATAAGTTTTACTTTTTTTGCTTCTTTTGCTGTAAAGATATGAGCATCTGCAAAGTCCGATCTATCAAGCTTTTGAATAGATCTTGCTTTTTGAACATCTGATACAAACATATTGTAAGTATCGCTTATGACTTTTTGTAATTCTGCTCTTTCATCTTTTGTCCACTCTCTAGTAGGTGTGCCAATCTCTTTGTATTTTCCCATTTTTACTACTTGAGTTTTGATCCCAATTTTGGATAATAGTTCAGCACCGTTAATAGTTTCCATAATCACTCCAATACTACCTATCATACTACTAGGATTTGCTATTATTTTTGAAGCATAGATTGAAGAGTAATAACTTCCACTTGCCATAATTCCACTTGCATAAGCAATTACAGGTTTTAGTTTATTTAACTCTTTTATAGCATAAGCTATCTCAACTGATGGAGCAACTGCTCCACCTGGAGAGTTTACATTAAACAATACACCTTTTATATGTTTATTTGTTTTTGCTTGATCTATTTGTTCTAAAATCTTATTGGCACTAATGATTGGACCTGTAAGATCTATAACTTGAAGGTTTGCTTTGTGCAGATCATCTACTTGTTGATTGGATACTACAATATAGATAAGTCCCAAAAAGATAAATGTTTTAAAATTCTCTTGAATAAACCTAATAGGTGCAGTAATTGGTGAAAATAGTATTTTAAAAAAGTTCAATTTGTTTTCCTTGTATATATAGTTTATCTATATGATTTGTGTGTAGAATAATCATTGTTGCTAAATCTTCTATCTCTTCACAGCTATTAGGCAAACAAAAAGATATAATATCAGCATCTTTTTGTTTTGCTAAGATCCCTTTATTTAGACCTAAAGCTTTAGCACCACCATTTGTAGCACTAAGAAGTAGTTTTTTACATAGTTTATTAAGATCTATATTTGTATGTAAAAATAAAGCAGTTCTAAGCTCATCAAATAGATTTAAAGAGTTATTAGAACTTAGTCCATCAGTTCCTAAAGCTAAGTTAATATTTTCTAAATGTTCTAAATCAAGAGTGTTGTTTGTAAGTAATCTATTTGATTTAGGGCAATGGATAACTGAACCATTTAGTTTTTTGATATAGTTTAGTTCATCTTTATTTGCAACAGCACAATGTGTAAAACTAAGATTATCAATATTTTTAAATTGCTCTAAAAACCCTTTTGGAGTTGTTAGTGATTTTGATTGGTTAAGAAAATTATTAAAAAAATCACTAAACTCTCCATCACTATAATTTAACCATCTATTTTCTTGATCGCTTTCTTGAAAATGGCTACTTACACTTAGATTTTTCTCTTTGGCAATTTGTAAAACCTCTTTGATTAAAATAGGATGGACAGAGTAGGGGCTATGAATAGCGATTGCTGGTATGAAATTGTTTGAACGATTTTCTAAAGCGGTATTTAGTTTTGCTTTAAAATCGGCAAATAAAGCATCTATCATATCAGCTTTACTACCTATTGCTTCTATAAAATAAACCACATTTATATCACTATTTATAGCACTATTGATATCTAGTGAATATGAGCTTATAGCTGCAATAGTTGTAGTTCCGCTTTGTAGCATCTTTTTTAGTTGAGTATCTATAAGTTCTGTAGTAGCTTTTTCTATAAGTTCTTCTCTATTTGATATTACAGAGTTAAGCCATCTTAGAAAGTTGCCATATTTTAGTGTTGTGGTATTTGCACTAAACTCAAGATGTGTATGGGCATTGATAAGTCCTGGCATTAAAACAGAGTTAGCTCCACAATATTCTATATCTATATTTGGGTATTTAGATACTATATCATCTTTTGAACCTATATCTATTATTTGGTTGTAAGAGTTGTTGTTATTAGTATTTTCAAATACTATAGCACCATTTTTGATAATCGTAAAATCATCATCACAAGTTAAAATCCAATCTGATGTTAAAAGTTTATAATTCATATAGATAGTATATCAAATTTTAAACTAAAAATAGATAAAATGTAAGCATGAAAAGTGAAATATTAAATCTTATTCAAGAAGCTTGTAGTGATCAAGAAAAATTCAAATCGTTAGAAAATATCTATACGATATATGAAGATTTGCAAATGTCTGAGACAATACAAGAGATGTTTGAGGTAATCTATAGATGGCTTGAGCAAAAGTATAATATTAATAAAGTGAATTTTTATCTTTTTAATATTCAAGAAAATATTCAGACACCTATGCTTAAAAAAGGTTCAGAGTATGCTTTGGATGATCCGTATGCTTTTTTTGTGATTATTAATACTCATACTCAACTTAATGCAGTAGTATCTTTTTGTGCTAATAATCAAAATGATTTTGAGTATATATCTAAGTATTATGATTATATTCAAATGGCATTATTTCAGTTATCTCCTATTTTACAAACAGGGATTATGAAAAAACAATATTTAGAATATACATCTGTAGATATAGTAACAAATGTGCATAATAAAAAGTTTTTAATAGATTATATTAATAAAAAACAACAACTAGCACATCATGAAGTTGAAAATGTAACCTTTTTGATGATAGGAATTGATAGATTCAAAGCTATAATAGATGAGTTTGATTATAGTATAGGGGATATGGTTTTAGTAGAGTTAGCTAAAGTTATCCATAATAATATTAGTGAGCATGATATTATTGCTAGATTAGAAGGGGATGAGTTTGTAGTTGCTTTGACTGATCCTAGTTCTATAATGTTAAGTGAAAAAATTGCCAAAGATATTATAGAGCAGTTTTCACAAGTAAAAATAGTTATAGATAAACAAAAAGATCATTATTTGAAAAAAACGATATGTGTGGGAATATCACACTATCCAAAAGATAATGAAGATATTAATATGGTGCTAAAAAATGCAGATAGTTGCCTTTATGAAGCAAAAAATTTAGGTAGAGGAAAATATTTGGTTTATAGTGAAGAGGATATTGACACTATAGATCTATTTTAAAGGAGAGAGATTGTTAAGAGTAGCATTAAGTTCTAAATCGGATATGAGTATATCTGATTTAAGAGTTGCATTGTTTAATTATATATTATCAAAACAAAAAAATGAAGGTTTAATAATAAGAATAGAGGATATAGACAGCCCAAAAGATATAAAATCTCAATCAAAAGAGATTTTGGAGATATTAAATCTTTTTTCAATAGATTATTCACAAATAATGTATCAAAGTGAAAATCTTAAATATCATCAAAAGTTTGCTATGCAACTTCTTACTCAAAAAATGGCTTTTAATTGTTTTTGTAGTGAAGAAGCTATACAAAAAGATAAACAAAAAGCTAAAGAGCTAAATCAACCATATAGTTATGTTGGTGGTTGTGATAAATTAAGTGATGATACTGTTTTAAATGTAGATGCTCCTTTTAGTGTTAGAATAAAAAAACCTACACATAATATAAAATTTACAGATTTGATACAAGGTAAACTAGAATTTAACCCTTTAGATGTAGATAGTTTTGTGATTTTACAACAAAATAAAACAGCTACATATAATTTTGCTTGTGCCATTGATGATATGATTTGCGATATATCTACTGTAATAAGAGATCAAAAGTATCTAAAAGATACAGCTAAACAGATATATATAAGAGAATCTTTGGGATATGATAAAAGTATTGATTATGCTCATATTGTTGATATCGATTTTGATAAAGAGGATACTATTAGTATCAGAACACTTATAGATCAAGGATATTTGCCTGTTGCAATAGCTAATTATATAGTTTTATTAGGCTATGATGCACCACAAGAGATATTTAGTATCGAAGAAGCTATAAAATGGTTTGATATTTCAAAAATATCAACAAGCGCAGTAAAATTTGATATAGAAAGATTAAATCACATAAACCAACAATATATACAAGATATAGATCTGTTAAGATTATCTAAAATCTTAGGATATGCAGATGAGGATATAGGAGCTTTAGCAAAAATATATCTAAAACAATGCTCGACAATTAAACAGATCAAATCAAAACTAGATCTAGTTTTTAGTAAAAAAGATACTTTAGAAGGTTTTGAAGATGAGTTTAGTAGATTAAAAGAGTGTTTAAAAACTGCACCTTTTATAGATGATTTTGAAGATTTTAAAAAATATCTTAGTAAAGAAACAAATTTAGATGAGAAACAATTATCAACACTACTTAGATTTGCATTTACAGGATCGCAAGATGATATAGATATAAGTAAGATATATCCGTTGATAAAAAATTATTTAGGAGAGATTATATGATAGATGCATTGATTAGTTCATTTGTAGTAGTTATTTTATCAGTTATTAGTTTATATAAGTGGATTATAATAATATCTGCACTTTTAAGTTGGGTGCAACCAGACCCTTACAACCCTATTATTCAGATTTTGTATAGAGTGACAGAACCAGCTTATGCTTTTGTTAGACGATATATTCCTACTACATTTGGTGGTATGGATATAGCACCTATGATTATACTGTTTGGATTGATATTTTTAGAAAACTTTTTAGGAAGATTATTTGTAGGGATGATGTAGTAAGATAGTGTTATATAAATATATTATAACAAGGTAAATCCTTGTTATAATTATGGGGTTTATGCTATTTTTTGTTCAGCTTCGATTTTTTCTCTAATATTTCGTTTTTTCACATAGTTGTTTAATCCTATATGGTTGTTGTATCCTAAGATTTTAGCTATTTTTCTAACAGATAGACCAAGTTTTAATAACTCTTCAATCTTATCTCTTTGTTGATCAAATTTTGATTTTTGGATAGTTCCTTTTGGTTTACCAAGATGAACACCATTTAGTTTTTTGGCACTTAAAGCCTCTTTTGTTCTTAGACTCATTAAATCTTTTTCTAAAGATATAGTCATACCAATCATACCTAATACCATTTTTGTAATAGGATCATTTTTATCAACTAAGTCTAATCCTTGATTGATACTAATTATTCTTACTTTATTGTCTAAAAGATGATTGATCACTTTTAAAATAGCAACAGTTGTTCTTCCAAATACATTGATATCGTGAACTAATACTGTGCAGTCTTTACTACAATCTTTTAAAAGAGTAAGCACAATATTTTCCTCTTCATCAGGTAGGTTTACCTCTGCTTTTACACTATCATCAAGATTTAGATTGTGTTCGATTAGGTATTGTTTAATACCATTGATTTGCTCTATTGTATATTCATCATTGTTTTGATTTACCCTAATGAAACTGATTAATTTCCCCATTTTTTACCCCTATATATTTTTAATAATATAAAAATGAATATTGTTTATATGAGTGCAAAAGAGCATGATATTCATGCTTGTTATATGTCACATTTACCTCATGCAATTTCA
>OFBB01000161.1_pt1 | contig 10605 bp, 9 predicted proteins | sample 1520401 | NCBI WGS metagenome assembly OFBB01 (sample SAMEA3696446, study PRJEB22514) | metagenome | biome: water; feature: marine; material: hydrothermal vent | place: Pacific Ocean | collected 2014-08-12 | depth 1521 m | reverse complement strand
ACTTACCTTTGGATTATTGTTGTGACGGCACTTATTTTTGGTGCTATTGGTTTTATTGATGATTTTTTAAAAATCAAACATCAATCCTCCGATGGTTTGAGTTCTAAACAAAAATACTTAGCCCAATCTTTAGGCGCTATTGTGATTGGTATTTGGCTGGTTAACAATACACACCAGCCTGTTTCTACTGATTTATTAATCCCATTCTTTAAAGACTGGACCATACCGCTTGGTATTATTGGTTTTACCGTCTTGTCTTATTTTGTTATTGTCGGCAGCTCTAATGCTGTTAACTTAACGGATGGTCTAGATGGCCTAGCCATTATGCCGGTTATTTTAATTTCAGGTTCATTGGCAATTTTTGCCTATATTAGTGGCAACTATAATTTTGCTAATTACCTTAATATGCCATATATGCCCGGTACGGGAGAGGTTTTTGTTATTTGTGCAGCGCTGATTGGTGCGGGCCTGGGCTTCTTATGGTTTAACACCTACCCTGCTGAAATATTTATGGGCGATGTTGGCTCGTTGTCACTCGGTGCAATTTTGGCCGTGATTGCGATCATTATTCGTCAAGAAATCTTATTGTTTATTATGGGTGGTGTATTTGTTGCCGAAACCCTATCCGTTATTATTCAGGTGGGCTGGTACAAGCGTACCAAAACACGAGTATTTTTAATGGCGCCATTACACCATCACTTCGAGAAAAAAGGTCTATCAGAACCTAAAATCATTGTGCGTTTTTGGATGGTAACTTTAATCTTGGTGTTGATCAGTCTAGCCTCAATCAAGATACGTTAAAATGACACCTTATGAGTAATTTAGACAAATGGGATGAGCGCTACTTATCACTTGCTGCTGAGGTAGCAACTTGGTCAAAAGACCCTTCTACACAAGTAGGTGCGGTCACTGTTGGTAGTAAAAAAGAAGTACTATCTCAAGGCTTTAATGGCTTTCCTCGTGGTATTCATGACACCGATGAGCGCTACAATGACCGAGAAACCAAATACAAATTTGTCGTCCATGCAGAAATGAATGCTATCTACAATGCAACCTATTCAGGTGCTTCACTCGATGGCGCCACCCTGTATGTACATGGCTTACCAATCTGCTCAGAATGTGCCAAAGGTATTATCCAAGTCGGTATTAAAAAAGTGGTGATTGAAAAATCTAAAGAACTCAGTAATTGGAATGACAGCGTTAAACTTTCACAAGAAATGTTTGATGAAGCGGGTGTCGAACTCATCATTAAAGGCGAATAATGTCTGAAGTATCTAAACGTCGCACCTTTGCGATTATCTCTCACCCTGATGCCGGTAAAACTACGGTCACTGAAAAGCTATTACTTTATGCGGGCGCCATTAAAACTGCCGGTAGTGTTAAGGCTCGAAAAGCCAGTACCCATGCCACATCCGACTGGATGGAAATGGAGAAAGAAAGAGGTATCTCTATTACTTCATCTATCATGCAGTTTGATTATGATAATCATGTCATCAACCTGCTCGACACCCCAGGACACGAAGATTTCTCAGAAGATACTTACCGCACACTAACGGCAGTAGATTCGGCACTGATGGTGATTGACGTCGCTAAAGGTGTCGAGATGCGTACCATCAAACTGATGGAAGTTTGTCGCTTGCGTGATACACCCATCCTTACCTTTATCAACAAACTCGATCGTGAAGGCAAAGAGCCGATTGATCTGATGGACGAGGTAGAAACTGTACTTAATATTGAATGTGCGCCTATCACTTGGCCGATCGGTATGGGTAAGCGCTTTAAGGGTGTGGTACATTTACTCGATGACAAAGTCTACTTATACGAAGCTGGTAAAAACTCTGAAATTGGTGAAAACATCATTATTGATGGTGTTGATAATCCTAAACTCGATACCATTTTGGGTGAAGAAATGGCAGCTGAGATGCGCGAAGAAGTTGAACTGATTCGCGAGACTACAACACCGTTTGATTTGGATGAATTTCTAGCAGGCAAACAAACACCTGTATTCTTTGGCTCTGCTATCTCAAACTTCGGTATTCAGAATCTACTTGACGGCTTTATTGAGTATGCACCTATTCCTCAAAATCGTGAATCAGACGTACGCGAAGTAAAACCTGGTGAAGCTAAGCTAACAGGCTTTGTGTTTAAAATTCAGGCGAACATGGATCCCAAGCACCATGATCGCTTAGCTTTTATGCGCATCGTTAGTGGTGAGTATAAAAAAGGTATGAAAGTCTTACAAGTTGCCACTGGCAAACAAATCAAAATCGCTAACGCAGTTACTTTTATGTCGCGTGAACGCACCTCGGCTGAAGTGGCCTATGCCGGCGATGTGATTGGTATTCACAATCATGGCGGTATTAGTATTGGCGATACTTTCACCCAAGGTGAAAAACTAACCTTCCAAGGTATTCCAAACTTCGCCCCAGAGCTATTTCGTCGTGCCCAACTCAAAGACCCACTTAAAGCTAAGGCACTACAAAAAGGCCTTAATCAACTCTCAGAAGAAGGCGCAACTCAAGTGTTTCGTCCAGTGATGAATAGTGCTCAAATCTTAGGTGCAGTGGGTATTTTGCAGTTTGATGTAGTCGCACATCGCCTTAAATATGAGTATGGGGTTGATTGTCAATTTGAAACCATTGCCATTGCCACTGCGCGCTGGGTCGCAGGTGATGATAAAGATATTGAACAGCTTAAAATCAAGGCCGGTAACAATGTAGCGATTGACTCTGCTGGAATGCTGACTTATTTAGCGCCATCTATGGTTAATCTACAATTGACGATAGAGCGTCATCCAAACCTTGTATTCTCCGCAACCAGAGAGCACTAATTATTTAGCTCTAAACGCCCATACAGCTAACATGCCTGTAGCAACAAAAGCCATATAAGAAATGGTCATAGGCACTGCTTGACCATTAACAATGACTTCCCATCCGTCAATAATTCTAAGCAAATGCGCAAATGCTACAATGGCAAAAATTGATCCTGAAATCGCTATATAGTTTTTCATAGACGCTCTCCCTTTAATATGAATAGGTTATCTTAAGAAATACTTCTACTCATTGTTAATGCTTCATGTTGTGCCCAGCATGCGGATTATCACCCGATGCTATAGCCCAATGGTGGGGCTGATGATGATTGCCGTAGGCCATAACGCCTATATAGCCCAAGCCTCTGATTTTGGCAACATCTTTAACATTATCAGTCGTTACGGTTAATGTAAATACACCATTGTTATTTTGCACTTGCATATCCCATCCCGTTTCTGCTTTCATTTGCGCTGGATGTCCTGATAGCACTCTAGTGAGTGACTTAACCGCCCTATTGGTTGTCGGCGTAACCACGGCCTGAAAACCATTATCGATATACTGATGTTTAACATCAACATTGATCGTCATATCTTGCATTTCAACTAAGTGCAATCGTAGCGCTTCAATGTTGACTTTTTCCCAATTGGTGCCAGTGTTAGCTTCCAGCGCAGTAATAACCTCTTGCAGGGTTGCGAATGGGTCAGTGCCTGATTCTGTTAATACTACTGGGGTAGTAGCTGTATTGTTGCCCATCATTGCCGCGTGGTTCATATTGGCATGATGCATGTGTGCACTGGCCATAGGCATTGCCATGATCATGGCAACAATACTTAAACTTAATTTTCTCAAATGCATACTCACTCCTACTAATCGATTATATTATTTGCTTATTGTAATAAAAAAGGCCTTGAAGTAATAATTAACTTCAAGGCCTTTTGTTTTGTTAATAACTAAAATGTATCAAAACTATTCTTCAGTAACTTGCTCTTCGCCTTCTGCGTCTTCCTCTTCAGTTTCAGCAATCTTAGCGACCGAGACTAGCTTCTCACCTTTGGCAATGTTAATTAGTGTCACACCTTGAGTATTACGGCCAATGATGGAGACATCAACAGCTCTTGCGCGAACTAACGTACCTTTATTTGAAATCAACATCATTTCATCTTCGTCAGTCACTTGAATAGCACCTACGACTTTACCATTACGATCAGAAGTTTTAATAGAGATTACACCTGAACCGCCACGTGCTTGAGCACGGTATTCACCTAAGGCTGTACGTTTGCCATAACCTTTTTCAGTAGCCGTTAGGATTGGACTATCTTGCTCTGCGACAATTAATGATACAACTTCATCATCCTTGAGCTTGATGCCACGTACACCGATAGCGGTACGACCAACAGCACGAACGTCGGATTCTTTAAATCTAATCGACTTACCATTGGCTGAGAACAACATAATGTCGTGCTCACCTGAGGTGATTTCTACACCAACCAGTTTGTCACCATCTCTAAGTTCAATAGCAATGATGCCACCTTTTCTTGGGCGGGCAAAATTAGTCAATGAAGTCTTCTTACAAGTACCACTGCTAGTCACCATAAATACAAACTGATCATCATTAAACTCGGAAACCGGAAGAATTGCATTAATCACCTCCTCTTTTTCTAATGGTAATAAGTTAATAATTGGCTTGCCGCGCGCTGTACGTGATGCCATTGGCAACTCATAAACTTTAAGCCAATGCACTTTACCAGTGGATGAAAAACACAATACCGTATCGTGAGAATTAGCCACAAATAATTGATCAACAAAATCTTCGTCTTTCATCTTCGTTGCTGCTTTACCTTTGCCACCACGACGTTGTGCTTGATAATCGCTGAGTGATTGCGCCTTAACGTAACCACCATGAGACAAGGTAACCACACGTTCTTCTTGGGCGATTAAGTCTTCAAGCGTTAAATCGATCTTATGTTCAAGGATTTCAGTCATTCGACCATTTGCAAAGTTGTCACGAATCTCAATTAGCTCGTCACGAATCACTTGCATCAGTCTGTCAGGATTTTGCAAGATATCTAATAAGTGCTTGATGCGTTCTAATAATTCATTAAATTCATCAAAGATCTTATCTTTTTCTAAACCAGTTAAGCGATGAAGCTTAAGGTCAAGAATGGCTTGCGCTTGTTTTTGTGACAGCTGGTAATCACCACTGGCTTGTAAACCTAGCTCTGCTGGTAAATCTTCTGGCTTGAACATCGCCATATCACGATCACCAATCAGCTCTTTAATCACAGAACCTTGCCATGTTTTAGCCGCTAAACTAATTTTTGCTTCGGCAGGATTGGCTGCGGATTTAATCAACTCGATGATTTCATCAATATTATGTAATGCAACCGATAAACCCTCTAACAAGTGAGCACGGTTTCTGGCTTTGTTTAGATCGAAGATAGAACGACGGGTCACCACATCACGACGATGCGCAATAAACGCATCTAGGATGCCTTTGAGTGTCATAAGCTTCGGCATGCCTTTGTCAATTGCCACCATGTTGATGCCGAATACGGTTTGCATTTCAGTCAACTTGTAAAGATTATTAAGCATAACTTCTGGCACTTCGCCACGACGAAGCTCAATCACCATACGCATACCATCTTTGTCAGACTCATCTCGAAGGCCAGTAACACCATCAATGCGCTTGTCTTTAACCAACTCAGCAATCTTACCAATGAGTTTGGCTTTATTAACTTGATAAGGTAATTCTGTAACCACAATGCTTTGCTTGTCTTCACCCTCAACATGAGAAACTGAACGCAGGTAGATCTTACCCTTGCCCGTTTCGTAAGCTTGGCGAATACCGGCTGAACCATTAATAATACCGGCTGTTGGGAAATCTGGCCCTGGCATAACTTCTAATAACTCATCAACGGTGATGTTTTCATTGTCGATAGTTCTAAGACAAGCCTCAATCACTTCGCCTAGATTATGTGGTGGGATGTTAGTCGCCATACCAACGGCAATACCAGATGAACCATTGGCTAATAAGTTTGGCACACGGGTTGGAAGTACCGATGGCTCAGACTCAGAGCCATCGTAGTTTTCATTAAAATCAACCGTGTCTTTATCTAGATCACGTAATAATTCGTGCGAAAGCTTAGCCATACGGATTTCCGTATAACGCATTGCTGCAGCCGAGTCACCATCAACCGAGCCGAAGTTACCCTGACCATCGATTAAAATGTTACGCATTGAGAATGGCTGAGCCATACGTACAATAGTGTCATACACAGCAGTATCACCATGCGGGTGATATTTACCAATCACATCACCGACAATACGGGCTGATTTTTTGTAAGATTTGTTATAGTCATTGCCCAATACCTCCATTGCGTAAAGCACTCGACGATGCACCGGCTTGAGGCCGTCTCGAACATCAGGCAAAGCACGACCAACGATGACGCTCATTGCGTATTCCAAATAGGAATCTCGCATCTCATCTTCAATGGTAACTATCGGGAAATTAGGCTCGAAACTTTCTGGATTATCGGTGTTTTCAGACATACAAAAAAGGCTTAATTAGATTGCCTTTAATTGTACCCTAACTGGTATTTTCACACAACAAAGATGTGGAAATAAAATGGAGTTTTTTAGAAAAAAATTAATTAAAAAAATTAATTAAAAATCAATGACTTATGCGTTTCTTTTTTGTACAGCTTGTGCCAATGTTTTAAGCAAGGTTTCAGTATCATCCCAACCAATACAACTGTCGGTAATACTAACCCCATATTTAAGTGATTTTAGAGGGCCAACAGCCTGGTTTCCCTCATTAATATGCGACTCAATCATCACCCCAAAAATCTCTTGCGATCCAGCAATAATCTGGCCAGCAATATCCTCACCAACCAGTAGCTGGTTTTTAAATTGTTTTTGACTATTGGCATGTGAAAAATCAACCATAATCTTATCTAATAAATTCTCTGCTCTTAATTGAGCAATCGTTTTATCAACGTGTGCTTTTGAATAATTAGGGCCATCAGCGCCACCACGCAGGATAATGTGTGCTGTTTCATTACCTGACGAGGTGTAATGACTCACACCACCCTCTTTATTGACTGAGAGTAGATGATGTGGGTTGTTAGCCGATTTAATCGCATCAATGGCTACGCTGAGCGAGCCTGTGGTGCCATTTTTAAAGCCAACAGGGCAAGACAAGGCTGAGGCCAGCTCACGATGAGATTGGCTCTCAGTCGTACGTGCACCAATTGCACCCCAAGAAATCAAGTCTGAAATATATTGTGGCGTAATTAAGTCTAGGTACTCAACGGCGACTGGCATATCCATCTCTGCCAAATCAGTCAATAAATGACGGGCAATCTTAAGGCCTTTATCAATATTAAAGCTTTCGTCCAAGTCTGGATCATTAATCAAGCCTTTCCAGCCAATGGTTGTACGTGGTTTTTCAAAGTAGACACGCATAACGATGAGCAAATCTTCTTTTAATGATTCTCTTAATGCGACTAATTTTTCAGCGTATTCACGTGCAGATTTTGAATCATGGATTGAGCAAGGCCCTACGATGACCATTAGTCGATGATCTCGTCCTTCTAAAATATCCTTAATGGCTTGTCTGGCTTGGAAAATATTAACAGAGCCTTTTTCGCCTAATGGATACTTTTCCATTAGTTCGTTAGGTGCGATCATTGGCGCACTCGAGGTAATTCTTAAATTATCAGTATTATGTTGCACAGTTTATTTCTGGTTTTCAATTAGGGCGTAAGCTGAATGGTTGTGAATAGATTCAAAGTTTTCAGACTCTAAACGGTAGTAACTGATTTTCTCATCACTGTTGAGTTCAACGGCAATATCCCGCACTAAATCCTCAACAAAAGCAGGGTTATCATACGCTCTTTCGGTCACTACCTTTTCATCTTCACGCTTTAAAATCGCATAAAGCTCACACGAAGCTTTGCGTTCAGCCAAATCAATCAAGTCTTCAATATACAGTGTTTTACCTTTAGTAACTTTGGCCTTGATGGTAATGTGCGAACGCTGATTATGTGCACCATATTTAGAAATACTCTTAGAACAAGGGCACAAACTAGTGACTGGCACCACGACTTTCATCATCACTTCTGATTCGCCTTTATCTAATACGCCGTACAAAGTCACTTGATAATCCATCATTGACTCAACACCGGATGAAGGGGCTGCTTTCTTTCTGAAAAATGGAAAATCTAGAGTGATGTGCGCTGTATCAGATTCTAACTTTTCTCGAACTTTATTAATAATTTTATCAAAATTGCCGCTATTAAACTCACAGGGGCCATCATTTAAAATTTCAATAAAGCGTGACATGTGTGTACCTTTAACATGCTCCGGCAGTGTGACTGTCATAGTGAAATTACCAACCGTTGGCATACGGTTTCCATTTCGATCAACGTATGTAATTGGATGAGCGATATCTTTGATACCTACTTTGTCAATTACGATTTGACGTGTATCTTCATTGTTTTGTTTATCAGGTAGATCGCATGATTTCATGATTGTTTCTCCGAATAAGCAACGGATGCTCTAGGGGTTTCCCAAATAATGACTTCGCATACGCGAACATCTGGATTGTTAATAAGCTTCGCCACTTCGTCATAAAAATACTTGGCGATATTTTCAGCCGTTGGATTAAGCTCATCAAATGGGGGGATTTCATTTAAATATTGATGATCTAGTCGCTTAACGATGGCTTTAGTTTGTTTTTTAATTTCACGAAAATCAATAGCAATACCTAAAGCATTAAGCACTTCGGATTCAACAGATACCTCAACTTGCCAATTATGACCGTGTAGACGTGAGCAATCACCTGGGTAATTTCTCAGTGAATGCGCAGAGGCAAAATCAGTGACAATTTTTAGGACGAACATAATTCGGAAAAATCGTTAAAAAACCAATCATTATACCGATTTATCTCGATTAATTACACCCTCAATTATTAGGTGGTTGACTAAATCTTAATCGACTGCTTCAATAGAAGCAACGTTTTGATAACCTTTAGGTAATACATTGCCGCGACGCGCGCGATTACTCACATAGTTAGTCAGATCTTGGAATTTAATCGTGAGATGGCGCTTACCCGCATAGACCTTAAGATTTTGTGTATCTAATAAAACACAAATACCAACAACAAATTCTTGCCTTTCCTTAGCATCTTTACTTGGAATTTGGATCAACTTATTGCCTTTACCCTTAGACAAAATTGGTAATTCAGCAACTGGGAAAACCAGCAAACGCCCACGATTAGTCACCACAGCAACAAATTGAGCTTCAAGATCATCCACACTCACTATTGGCATAACCTTTGAATTCATCGGTAAAGACAACACGTGTTTGCCGGCTTTCTTTTTCGAAATTAAATCACCAATGGTAGAAATAAATCCGTAGCCTGCATCAGAAGACAATAGAATTTTTTGATCCATATCACCCATAATCACATCTATAAATTCAGCCTCAGTTGGCGGGCTTAATCTACCTGTTAATGGCTCGCCTTGTCCTCTAGCACTAGGCAAAGAATTAGCAGTTAAGGCATAAGATCGACCCGTAGAATCAATAAAGATGGCGCTCTTATTGCTGCGACCCTTAACACTGACCATGTAGCTATCACCTGATTTATAATTCAATGTGGTTGGGTCAATGTCATGACCTTTGGCGCTACGCACCCAACCTTTGTCACTCAGTACAATGGTGACATTTTCAGCTGGGGTCAAATCATCTTCACTAAAGGCTTGAGCAGAATTAACATTTGATACAATCTCACAACGACGATCATCACCAAAATCTTTAACAATGGCTTTAAGCTCTTTTTTAATGTAGGTTTTTAAACGTGTATCACTTGATAGTAACAGTTCTAATTTTTCTTTTTCGGCGGCCAATTCTTTTTGTTCACCCTGAATTTTAACTTCTTCTAGTTTGGCTAAATGACGAAGTTTTAATTCTAAAATTGCCTCCGCTTGTATTTCGCTCAGCTTAAAGTGCGACATTAGCACTGGTTTAGGCTTATCTTCAGAACGAATAATAGCAATCACTTCATCAATATTTAAAAAGGCAATTAACAAGCCTTCTAAAATATGCAAACGTGCCAAAATTTTATCTAAACGATGACTTAAACGATTAGTAACCACCTGTGTACGATACGTCAACCACTCTTTAAGCATTGGTATGAGTGGCTTGACTTGAGGCTTGCCATCAAGACCAATCACATTCATATTAACCCGATAATTTTTTTCTAAATCTGTCGTCGCAAATAAATGCAACATCAATGCATCAGCATCAACACGATTAGAGCGTGGCACAATCACAATTCTAGTTGGGTTTTCGTGGTCTGACTCGTCACGAATATCATCCACCAATGGGAGTTTTTTTGCTCGCATCTGTGCAGCAATTTGAGTGATTACCTTAGAGCCTGATGTTTGAAAAGGCAGTGCTTCAATAACAATATCATTCTCTTCTTTTTTATAAGTAGCGCGCATCTTTACCGAGCCGTGGCCGGTTTCATAAATTTGCCTTATATCCGTTTCAGAGGAGACAATATGAGCAGACGTAGGATAATCTGGTGCTGGGATGAGTTGCATAATTTCATCCAAATCAGTCGATGGTTTGTCTAATAATTGAATACAAGCGGAAACCACTTCAGTTAGATTATGCGGCGGCACGTCGGTCGCCATACCCACGGCAATACCTGAAGTACCGTTGAGTAATAAATTAGGTACTTGTGCTGGCAGGTTGACAGGCTATTGCAATGAACCGTCAGATCGGAAGA
>OFBB01000160.1_pt1 | contig 10625 bp, 17 predicted proteins | sample 1520401 | NCBI WGS metagenome assembly OFBB01 (sample SAMEA3696446, study PRJEB22514) | metagenome | biome: water; feature: marine; material: hydrothermal vent | place: Pacific Ocean | collected 2014-08-12 | depth 1521 m | reverse complement strand
TTTTTAGACGGCTATAGAGGCATACGCCTTTCTTTCCGATTCTATCAAGATACTCATCAAACTCTTTGTAGAGCCATTCTTCCATTTTCCCGCTCCTTTTCTTCTCTTTTTCCCCTTTTCCGATACCAAAACAATCAATGTCAATCTTAAAAAATCTGAATCACCATATGTGCCATTGAAAATATGCTCAGATCCATCAGGAGCGGAAGTATATATTAATGAAAAATATAGGAGCATTACGCCCTTAGACTTGCTATTGAATGAAGGAACCTATAAATTAAAGATAAAAAAGGAAGGGTATAAACCATACCTAGAAAAAATTACGATAAGAAAAGGAGATTCAGAGCCAATTAACATAATTCTTGAACCTGAAACACCACCACAATTTGGAATATTAAGTATAGGGTCTAACCCAGCAGATGCGGTTGCTTATCTTAATGGTGAATATAAAGGACAGACTCCTTTAAGATTACGGCTAAATGCAGGAAATTATGAAGTTAAAATTACAAAATAGAAATATGGGGAAGTTATAAAAAGAGTGACTATTGCTGCAGGAAAAATAAAGAACCTATTCGTACCTCTTGAACCAGTGGCAAAATCACCTGAATTTACTGAATATTCATTAAACTGGTTTAAAAAGCTTATAGAAATTGAAATGGAATCCTCAAGAAGTAGATTTGCAAATAAAACATTAAGAATTACCTTCTATAAAGTTAAAAAAATATCCAATCATTTATTGGAATTATCATTATCAAATAGACCTGTCCCCCAATTTATTGAGGATGTTCCAATTCCAAATATTATAGTCAAAGATGAAGATGGACAACCCATAGAATGTTCTGCAATTTCAGTTGATAAGAATAAAGTAAAAATAAAAACTAAAAAACCAATTGGAAAAAGCCTTAAAAAAGCAACTATTGAAGTGGGGGATTTAAGTTATTTATTAGAATCTTTAAAGAATAAATTTGAATCATTACCTGAAGAATTTGATTATACTGAAAATGAATTCTTTATAAAGGAATGCGTTGAGGGCAGATTGGAGAGCTTAAGGCTTATTTACGGACCTCCGGGAACTGGTAAAACTACAAAACTTATTGAAGATATTTTAAAAATTGAGGATTTAGGGAATAAAAAAATTCTGTTCCTTGCACCAACAAACAAGGCAGTTGATGTTTTTGTTCAAAAGATTAAAGATGTTGCTGAAGGGAAAATAAAACATTTAACACAATACCGAGATAAAGCAAAAGAATTAATTGATAAAAAACTTATTGTAAGGTATAAATCAACATCGAATGAAAGAATTGAAGATTTAGCAAGTGAAAATATAACCAATGCTTGTATTGTAGCAACAACAATCGCAAAAATAAGTTATGATGACATGTTGTATAATTATTTACCTGATATTTTAATGCTTGATGAATGTTCAATGATTCCATTACCCTACATAGTTTATTCATTATGTATCTATCCATCTGACGAAACATGGATTTCAGGAGACCCTAATCAGATCCAGCCTGTTGGGTTATCTAATGACTGGAGGGAGTATAATATTTATAGAATATTCAACGATTCGTTTAAAATAAATATTCACAATATAAGAGAGGATTGTGGTAATTACTTCAAAGGAGGTTATGATAAGTTAAATATCCAATATAGAAGCACAAAATCAATTGGGGACTTATTCAGTAAATATACTTACAATGGCATATTAAAACACTATAGAAAAAATGAAAAACCAAATTATTTATCCACTATAACAAATTCAAATGTATGTGTAATTAAGTATTAAGTTAAGGATAATGATAAATTAAGAGGCGTCTTTAAAATTGAAAACTCTCCAATAAACATCTACTCTGCAGCACTATCATCAGAACTTGCATTAAAAATAAAAGAAACACTTAAAGAAAAGGGATTAAAAAAGTCAATTGGTTTAATCTCTCCTTATAAATATCAGGCTCAACTAATAGATGGTCTAATTTCAAACCAACTTGAAGATGATGATATTGAAGTTTGTGCTTCAACAGTTCATAAATTCCAAGGAGAAGAATGTGATATTATTATTGTTGTACTGAATCAACCAAACACTAACAGAATTAGAAGTAATTCACTATTAAATAATAAAAACTTGTTAAATGTTGCAATTAGTAGGGCAAGGGATTATTTATTCATATTAATGCCTGATATTAATTGCAGTGCGGAGAATCTAATGGAATTAAATAATGTACTAGAATCACTAAGTCCTAATGTGTTATCTGAAAATGTATTAGAACATATATTATATAGAAATTCATCTCTAAAAGAAAAAGTTTTTATTTCAACTCATGGTAAAATAAACGCTTATGGGAAGGATATTGGTGTAAAATATGAGATAAAACTCGAAAATAATGAAAACTCAAAAAATGATTTGAACTCACTTGATGTGTTTGTAAATAAGGATTAATTATGCCATTGTAATATATTACAAAGGCATATTATAACATTTTTTAACTATCATAATGCTGCTGCGTAATTTATTATCGTATTTGAATATTATTTTTGAGATTATACTATTTTGGTATTATTTTTGCCTGTTTAACAATTTGATTATATTTTTTAGATTATACCATTGTAATTTACAGTTTTATATCTGAGCTCTCCCATAATTTAAATCGAATTTCATTTAACGGAAACTCGAATTTAGTCTATTAGGTCCTATGTCATTGTAATTTTACAGTTTTGCCAGCAAATCGTTAAACCACTAAACCAGCATAACAGTATAATTACATGCCATTGTAATATATTACAAAGGCACATTCTTGTTGTTACTATTTTAGGACCATTTGATAGTAGTTATGTCCCAAAATTATTTCAAAACCTTAAATAATAAAAAATAAGGTTAATAACACATAATGAAGAAACAAAACTTAATATTAAGTTTGAGACTTTAGACGAGTTTCTATTGGAGCAATTAGGTAGGCCCCCATAGTTTAGATTTAAGTTCCATATCAAGTTTATTTCAGGTAAAATTGATAATGGAGAGATGGTATTATGAAGTACAATGATAAAATAATATCAGGATGCAACACTTTTGTTTAAATTTTTATATGGAAGAAATCAAAGATTTTTCTGATTATGCCACTGTAATATAAAGGTTAAATTCGTTAAGGTTTGGAGTGGAAAAATGGAAAAAAGATTTAAAAAGACTGATGAGTTTAACTTTTTTGTTAAGGACGCTGGAATAAAAAGAAAAATCTTAGAAGTTGCCGAGTTTGTGGAGGACTACATTAAAAAGAAATATCCAAAGGTAAAGTTTGAAATTATTTTGGATTATGATGGAATCGATGAGGACATTATAATGGATATAGTATTTGAGAAAACACCTTTTAAAAAAGGAATAGAAATAGTAAAAGATGTTAGAAAAAGAATTCGAGACAAATTCATTAAATTGCCACTACCTATTACAATACTTGCAAGTTGGGGGGATAATTAATGTTTAATATTGGGGAATTCAAAGAGGTCGCTAATAAAGTTCCAAATTATAAATCCCTTCCAGATGAAGGAAAGTATAGAACAGCAATTGGAAGAGATTATTATTTTATATTTCTTAAATTAAGAGAAATAGTAAAAGATGTGGAAAACGACCGAGAAAATGGGATTATATTGTATCTAAACCGTGGAATGGCACATACCGTTTTACCAATATATTTTGAACTATTGTCTAATAGCATACGGTCAAGAAAGTTAAAAGAGGATTTAAACAACATATCAGACTCCCTTAGGGCATTAAGAAAGTTGAGAAATAAATGTGATTACAACCTATATTCAACAATAACTTCTTATGAAGTCAGAGAAGCAGAGGACGAACTAAATACAATCGAAGACATAATATCAAACATTACATACAAAAACCAAAGGGATAAAATCGAAATTATTGGCTTAAAAGATATTTTAAATCATTTTAAAGAAAACCTACCTTCGTCAGATGATGTGCTTAATAAAATATATTCAAGGTGAATTATTTGGTGATTTAATTAAGAATACGGACGATATAAATGGATAAAACCATAATTAACGAATCTATCAGAGCTCCGATAAAACAAATTTTTTAAAAATCAAAAGAGTTGATGTTATGAAATGGACAACACTAAAAGTGGATCAAGATGCCAAAGATGAATTCAATTTATTATATAATGTTTTAAAGAAGAAAGGATATGGATTCACCAGTCAGAATGATTTTTTCAAATACCTATTGGCTGATTTTATGAAACGGAATAATATTGTCAGTATGATGATTGAATTCAACCTTCCAAAAGAGTTTGAGGAAAAAAGGACATTGTAGTTTATAATAATTTCCCAACTTGGAGCTAAATTACTCATCCACACCAACTAAATCACATTTAGCAGGATTTATCATCCAATTTATAATATTTTTCACTGTTGGTTTTAATCTTTTTTTAGCCTTCTTTTTCTTATCTGTTTTCATAGATTTTTTAGCATTTTTTCCTTCTAATTTTAAAACCTCCTCCCAAATTTCTTTTAAGTCCTTCTCATTAACTTTGTGTTTCTTTAAATGGTTGGATAGTTCAATTTTTGCATTTAAAAACTTCCCAACATGTTCTCTCAGTTCATTTTTATCTTCTTCCATCGTATCATCACCTAAATAATCTACTCCCTCAATATCGAACTTATCAAGATTATTTATATTCTCCATCCATGTTATAAACTTATTGTAAAGTTCTTCCTCTGATTTTGCTTTATTTAAATCAAAAACTGTTTTTGCCTTAGTTTCTTCGTCCTTCTCCATCTCTTCAAAATCCCTATCTTCGTGAATTTTCCTTGCCTCATTGAAAAGATGATTTTTTAAATCATCCAATGCTTTATCTTCATAATTTTTAAGTTCTTTTTCATCTTTTTCTAATAAATGTTTCAAAACAATTTGTTTATTTTCTTCATAAATTAAATTTTCATCAACCAATGCCTCTAAATCAATTAAATCTTTGTCTATGCCTCTGTTTTTTAAAAATGTGCTTAAATGATAAATCATCTGTTTCTTTGATAATCTTGCCATGTTATCCCCTCATTTCCTCAACAATATCATTTGCTATGATATTACCTAATATTGTCAATATTACCAACAATATTCCCAATATTAGAATTTTCCATTTCATGATTTATGCCTCCAACAGGTATTTTAAAATATTTGCAGAGCTCTACTACTTCACCATAATTTGAAATATCGCCGATGTGTTTATCCTCTTTATCATATATCAAAAATCTAAAAGTATCTTCATCGAAGATAAGATAATTATTTTTAAAAATTTCTTCATTAACTCTAACGCTTGTCAGGATGTTTTTTGCTTCAACAAATTTTAGATTTCTAAATGATTTTATAATTTTGTGGCTCATGCAAATTAAAGCATAGATGAAATTTTTTTTCTCTTCAATTGTGTTCAAAGAATTATATACTTTCCAACCATAATAACAAATAGCATCTATATTTGGTGGTTTGGTGTTCCATTCTCTGATATCCTCATTTATGAAATTTTGAAGATGGTAATAAAAATACTTCTTTTCTCTGAATTTTCCTAAATAATAGTTGCATAGCTCAATATACCTATAATATTTTTTCATACTCTCACCCTAATTTTATTTTTAAGATGTTGTATAATTGCATTTGTATGTAGGACGGATAAGGGGAACATATATAAAATGTTGATGTGTTGTTGTTTTCAATAACTTGTGATAGCAAAGGATAATCTTTTTCCCAGTTTTTTAGCATTATAAGATTCGTAAATGGTCTATTGAATAGCCTATCCACATCAAATTCCAAAGGTTTTAAAAACACATCCCCATTAGGTAGTGTCATCATCTGTCTTAGTTCATACTTTGAGTCTTGGAAATTGTTGGCACTTGTTATGTGGTATTTTTTGAACAACCAACCATCATAGGATGCTGTGGAATATCCGCAGTCCCTCACCATGAATGCAATTTCTTCCACTTCTTCCCCAATTATTGAATTATACGAATATTCTGACAGTTCATTATACCAATTTTCCCAACTTTTTTCTGATGGATTTACCCCCAACCAGTCAGCAACTGAACCTGCTGAATCCAAACAGTTTTTAGCCCAATCATGCCATAAGCCATTCGGGTTTTCTGGATTAATATAATTGCCCGTAAATCCTGCAAAGCTTCTCCAACCCGTTCCATTTATCTCTTTCCAATCGTTCCAATCGTCTATAAGTTGTTCTATTGGGAATGTAGCACCTACAACTAATGCCCCTAAAAAAGCCAGTCCAGCAGATAATCCAACACCAGCCAAAACCGCACCAGTTGCCTCCTCGACAGCGTATGATAATCCTGTGTATAATAGAAATTCAGGATTATCCTTAACATATTCGTACGCATCCCCGAGTTTTTCCTTACCCAGTAAAACTAATCCAGGAACGCCATAGGACGAAACGGCATCCAGTATATTACTTGTGCATTCCATACCTCTTGCCACATTCAAGGTTTTTGGATTATCCATTAAATGATTGTTCCAGTCAGTTCCATAATCATTCATAATTTTCATCCATTCCAATGCCATGTCCCTTAAAAAACTTAGATATTGTGCATCATATATTCCCCATTCTTCCAATAAATTCCTCCTTTTTGAACCAAAAAATCCGATGTAGCTATTTTTCACACTCCCAAAACTTGGTTGTATGTCTGTCCCCCAATATGTTTTTCCATTCATTGCGTATGCTGATGGAAATACCATGAGGTGGTTAGGAACTGAACATAATGTAGAACCTCTCCACAATCCATAACCAAAAGACTCAATTCTTAAATTAAAATATAGGTATCCTGTGTGAATTTTAATGTTTGGAAAATCAAAATTTGGATTATTAAAAGGATAATCTATAATGTCAAATAAATCAGGAATTTTAAATTCTTCCCCCGAACCTGAATCTGTTAAAAATATTTCATCGCCTACAAATGTTGTCATGTGGTTGGATGTATTATTATTGCAGGGAGCTCCTCCTCCGAACAGTTTATAATATGGAATTATTTTAAAGTCATCCACATTTCCATTTGGATGGATGTAAAAAGAAGCAGTAGGTTTTATTAAGTATTCCTTAACTTCATTGTTTGGGTTGATAATATTTTCTCTAACTTCATTAGAGGGGATTATATCATATATCCGAGCATCTTTTAAGGTTGGGTTTATTAAGTATTCCTTAACTTCATTGGATGGGGTTATATTATATCCTATGGCATTTTTTAAAATAGGATTTATCAAATACTCACTAACGACATTAGGGTTTATTAAGTATTCGACATTTGCACCAATTGGGTTTATTTCATATATCCGAGCATCTTTTAAAATAGGATTGATTACAATTTCCTTTACATCCCCTTTTGGCTGGATAAAATAATCATACCTCATATTACCACTATTGGACTTCTTCTTTTACCCAATATATCCTGATTGTATTGCTGTATCCTTTTGTAATGTTTATTCTTATTTTTCCTGTATTGTTTAAATTTTCTAATCTATCGCACCTAACTGTTCTGTCTGAAATATCCGTCCATCTCCCATTATATACACACTGAACCCTGACTCCATTTTGGTAATCATCTCCATTAATATCTGCACCTATCGAATAGATTGTCTTATTTTCCCATAAATCCTCGGGTGTAGATATTACTATTTCCCCAGCCTGTCCCTTTGTGTTAATTTTTCCAATTGTCGTTGCCATAATTTCACCTCATCTCATATACTATTGTATAATATATAGGGGCTTCAACTGTCCCGCTTGTCTCAATCACTATTTTTTGGTTAAAAGAGGGGCTTTTTAATCCCATAGCACCAGATACTCCTTTAAACACATACATACTTATGAAGTCAAAATCATCAGGTCTTACACTTACAACCGCAGGGCTTTCAGACTGAAAACCAGAAAACAATATCCCCAAGATTTTAAATGAATTATTGATATTGTGTTCTGTTTTACCCGTTGCAGTAATGACACCAGTTAGGTTATTTACATTGCTTGCATCACTTATTATTGCGTTTATAGACCCCATAACATAACACCAATAAGAGAATTATTATGATGATAAAATAAATTTTATATTGTTGTTTTTCTACAATTAACCGTTCGGCTGTGGTTTCTTCCACATTTCCAGTTAGAACATACATATTATCCCTTTTTCTTTCTCTTCTTGTATATCAATACACCAACCACCAAGACTAAAACCAACACTACACCAAGCAGTGTATATTTTGTATCCTTTGGTATGTATGGCTGTCCTGTCTCAGGGTTTATAAGTTCCCCCGTCTCTGGGTCTGGAACATAGTAATTTCCGTTGTCATCAACATATCCGCCATCGTCAGTTGGTTCAAGTGTTCCGTCCTCTATGTCTCCGCTTGGGTCTAATGCACTGACTGGTAAGTAATCAGATACCGCACCGCCTAATGTATCCCCAACACTGTCTAAATATCCACTTCCATATCCTGCATCCCCATATCCTCCATATCCACCATAACCCATATCACCATATCCCGTATCATATCCATAGTCTTCCCCATATCCTGTATCCTCACTGTCTGGATTCATCCACTGACTCATCATATATAATTCTGCACCAGTTGCCGCTATCCCTAATCCACCAATTATTGCATTTGCCTTGTCCCATTTTGAAACTTTTGGCTCATTTACTCCTTTTACTTTTGGATTTCTTCTTAATTTAGGTATTCTTACCTTAGGGATTTTTGGGACTTCTGGCATTCTAATTTTTGGAGCTTTGATTTTAGGTATGCCTTCAATTTTTGGAATCCTTCTTTTTGGTATCCTTATTTTTGGTGCTTTAATATGTGGTGTGTGAGGTATTCTATGGGGTGTTGGTGGTCGATGCGGTAGTATTGTCGGAGCTCTTGCACTGTGTGGAACTCTTCTTGGATGTGGTGGTATCCTTCTTCTTGGTGGTCTCGTTATATGTGGTCTGGGCGGTCGTCTTATATTTCTTGCCATTCTACCTATTGGAAGCATATTATCATCTCTTCACTGCGTATATTATCGCACCGATTAATGCTAAAACTATAATTAAACCTGATAATGATTTTGGTTTTTTAGGTTGGAACGCATCTTCAAGGTCTCTTTTTGCATTTGCCCCAACCCATCCAATACCTAACCCACCAATACCTGCAACCGCTGTTGCAGTTTGTGGGTTCTTAACTGCAAAGTTTCTTGAAGCTGTAAGTATCCGTTTAGGAGCTATCATAATATCCCTTAAACTACCCTTTCAGTTAATATCCTAAATTTAGTGTCTTTATCTCCATTTACCGTTAAATTCAAATTATGATTTGCTGGCAGGTTTTCAATTATTGCTATTTGTTGTGGCGTTGCTTTTGCTGGGTCTCGGTCATTTCTTAAAAATGCTATATCTGTTAATGTTTCCATGTCGTTCCTTTCGACCACAGTTTGTAGCGATTGTAATTCCAACTCATTGATGTTTCCTTCCTGGACATATATTATAATCCTATCATACCATCCACTTGCAGACGATATTGTATATGATTGTTCCGTTGCCGTGAGAGTTTCCCCTCTTCCTGTTAGTATCCTTTTATTTGTCGATGCATTCAATTGTGCTTTAAGTTGTTCCTCCGATATTTGACCCCCATAATTCGACTTCATATATTGAACATAACTTGTTGTATCCACTCCAATATATCCAAGTGTTGCTTTAATCTGTTTTTCTAATTTGTTTGTAATCTCAACCTGGCAGTCTGGGAGCAAGTATGGGAATATTGCAGTGTTTAAAGAATCATCATTATAATCGTAAGTCAATAATGATTTTACTTTCTTATTCTTCAAATTAACTATATTTCTACCGTTTTGTAAGAATGAAAGCACATTAATATCAAGTAAAGTTCCTAAAAAGAAGCTTTTATCTTTCGTTCCTGCATATATTCCAATGTCAATTTGATTGAGAGTATCCGCTGTTAATGATACATCATCATCAAAATCTACATTAAAATAAAATGCGTTGTAAATATAGCTCTCTTTTAGATAAGACTGTATTTTGTCCTTTGCGTCTATTGTCTTAACTGTTGAACAGATTATCTTTTCTACAACTCCAATCATATTATCACCATTACATTAAATCCTGTTCCCCTGGAAGTATCGCTTTAACTGCTGAACTCAATGCCACAAAAACTACCCAAAATATCATCGCTGATATTATTGCTTTTCCTACATCTACACCCATAATTTTCATAATATCACCAAAAAAAATTAAAAAATTATTTCTTTTTATATATAATTCGACATGCAATTTCAAATTCCCATTCCAATTTATCTAATCTCTTTTTCAGCTCTTCATTTTCCTGTCTCAAATTATTTATTTCCTGCATTGCCCATTTTTAACATCATGTCATGTTCGTTTATTTTCCTGTCCTGATGTCTTTCATGATATACTTCTTCTGCAACTTTTTTTGCCTTTAAATCTGAGTATCCTTTATATGCCACTCCTGCAATTATTGCAACTGCACAAAATATTACCTCAAAAGAAGTCATTGATTCAAACATTTTTTACACCTCTTGGTTGTTGTTGTTTGTTTATAGAGTATGCAATAAATAATTGTTTTTTTCCTTTTT
>OFBB01000158.1_pt1 | contig 10657 bp, 8 predicted proteins | sample 1520401 | NCBI WGS metagenome assembly OFBB01 (sample SAMEA3696446, study PRJEB22514) | metagenome | biome: water; feature: marine; material: hydrothermal vent | place: Pacific Ocean | collected 2014-08-12 | depth 1521 m | reverse complement strand
TTCTTTAATATCAATAAAGGTATCACATTTTTCACATTGAATTAATTCATTAGTAATTTCTTCATTTTGTTTGAAAGTAGATTTAGGAATAGTTTTCTTTTTTCTAAATAACAAAAAATAAATTCCACTTAATAAAATTATTGTTAATAAGAATTTAAGCATCAAATCGCCCCTCTTAAAGAATATTTATATATTTTATCATAAAAAATTTGTTAAGATATAACTTTGATTTTTCAGAATTTTGGAGTTAATTTAAATACGAATAAATTAGTGAGCTTTTTTGTTAAACGATATTTACGATTTGATAGGGAACAACCTTTTATTTCTCTTTCAGCGATTTTGGCTTTTATTGGTATTGCCTTGGGAGTTATGGTTTTAATTATTGCAATGGCGATTATGAACGGTTTTGATAAAGAATTGGAAAAAAGATTATCAATTATGAATTATCCATTAACAATTTTAGCAACAAATTCAAAATATATCGATGAGGTAACTTTGAAAAAATTGGAACAAAATTTTCCAGAAATAAAGTTTAGCCCATATCTTGTTGCAAGCATTATTACAAAAATTAATAAAACAATGAAAGGTGGTTTTCTGTTTGGAGTTGATTTTAATCGAGAAATAAAACTTAATCCTGTAATTAAAGAAGCAATTCAAGATAAAAACATTTCAAAATTTCAAGTAATTATTGGGGACGATTTTCAGAAAAATATGTTTGTTTCCTTAAATTCAAAGATTACTTATATTTTTACAGATATTTCTCCAACAGGTTTAAACAGCACTCCCAAAATTAAAAGATTTAAGGTGGTTGGAACTTTTTCATCTGGTTTAAACGGTTATGACGAAGCCTACCATTTTTCAACTTTAACTGCTTTGCAAAAAATTGCACATATTGAAAAAAATTATTTTCATGGTATTCATGCAACCTCATCGGAACCAACAAAAGATATTCAAAGATTAAATGAGTTTTTAAAAAACTTAGACACCAAACTTAAGTTTAGAATTGTTGGTTGGTGGGAACAAAATAAAAGTCTTTTTTCAGCTTTAGAAATGGAGAAAAGAGCTTTATTTATTGTTTTAATGCTAATTATTTTAATTGCTTCTGTAAATATTATTAGTTCATTATTAATGACCGTGATGAACAGAAGAAGTGAAATCGCCCTTTTATTATCTTTGGGAGCAACAAGAGAAGATATAAAAAAAATATTCCTTTATTTGGGAATTGTAATCGGGTTTACCGGAATTCTAACAGGAGTAATTTTATCTTTTATTGGATTATATATTTTAGGCAATTTTGATATTATTTCACTTCCAGCAGATATTTATGGAACCTCATCGCTACCTTTAGAATTAAGTTTAAGTGATTTTCTATCTATAATTATTGGTGCATTTATAATTGTTTTGATGTCTGCAATTTATCCCGCCCTTAAAGCTAAAAAAATTAATATTACAGAAACCTTAAAAAATGAATATTAAATATCGGATATAATATTGTTTTTAGAAATTAAAATTTTTATGAAAGGAGAAATGTGCTTACCTTAATTTTTGTAAGTAAATATTTACTCAATGATTGTTAAATATACCGGAATTAATCGTGAAGGCAAAAAAGTCTCTGGAAGAATTGAAGCTTCAGATCTTGAAGATGCAAAAAAAAGATTAAAAGCCAAAGGTATTTTTTATAAAAAAGTTTCTGAGGGCTCTGCATCATTTTTAGATAAACTTGAAAAACTTCGAGCTACAGAAATTCAAGCTAAAAAACTTTCTAATCTAAGTAGAAATCTTGCAATTTATCTTAAATCATCAATTCCTATTTTACAAGCGGTGAAATTAGCGAAATCCCAAACCGATGAGGTGAAAATGATTGATTTTTTAACTTCGATAGAAACAATGCTCGATGAGGGTCAAAGTTTTTATTTTGCTTTAGAAAATCAAACAACTTTTATTTTACCAATGTTTTATAAACAGTCAATTAAAATCGCAGAAGAAAATGGAGTTCTTGGAGAGGTTTTAAGTGAAATGGCTCTTTTCCTACTTTCCCAAGATCGAATTGTAAAACAAATCTCCAAAGCAATGATTTATCCGACTTTTATTATTTTATTTCAATTGCAATGGTTTCTGTGATGCTAACTGTAGTCGTTCCAAAAATAACCGCAATGTTTGTTCAGATGAAACAGGAAATACCTCCTTTAACCCAATTTGTAATTGATGCTGGAGATTTTATGGGAAATTATTGGCTTCATATATCTTTATTGATTTTGGCAATGTCTTTAACATTTACTTTTTTAATGAGAAATTCTCGTAAATTCAAATTTTCCATTCATCTTTTTTTATTAAAAATTCCATTTTTAGGTCGGGTTATCCAAACTGCAGAATTGAGTCGTTTTGCTTATATTTCTTCAGTTTTACTAAAATCTGGAGTTACTTTTGTCCATACAATTAGATTATCTGGGCAAACAATAAACAATTTAGTTTTGCAGGATAAAATATTAAACAGTTCAAAACTTGTCGTTGAGGGAAAAAAGTTCTCATCTTCATTGGTCAATGACGGTAAATTTAAAATTGATCGTTCATTTGTTCAAGCAATTGCTCTCGGAGAGGAAACAAGCGAAGTCGCTCCAATTTTAGATAATTTAGCAATGCTTTATCAAGAAGAAAATAAAGATGCTATCGATCTTTTTCTTTCACTTTTAGAACCAATACTTATGTTGCTTGTTGGTAGCACAATCGGAGTAATTGTAACTGCAATGCTTTTACCAATTTTTTCATTAGATTTAGGAGGAATGTAATTTGTTAAGACTTTTATTGATTTTTTTACCAATTTTTATTTATGGAAATAATATTGTTAGTGCGGGTTTTCAAAACAATCAACTTATTGTTGAATTTAAAAGAGATCTTATTCAAGATGAGGTTTCTGATTTAAAACAATGGAAAAAAATTTGGTTTATAGATGTTAAAAATAGTCTTTTTAAAGATGGTTTTAAAAAATATTTTAAAAAAAATATTCAAGTCCGAATTACCAGTATTAAATCTAATTTATCCAGAATTTCTTTTAATACGGGCAAAGTTGAATATGAAATTCAAGAAAATAAATTAATTTTTAAATTCAAAGATTTATATAAATATGTGATTGTAATCGATCCGGGACATGGTGGAAAAGATTCAGGTTCAATTTGCAGAAAATATGGAACAATGGAGAAAAGAATTGTTTTTAGCATAGCACAATATACAAAAAAAGAGCTTGAAAAAATGGGCTTTAAAGTTTTATTAACCCGTGAAAAAGATGTTTTTATAGAATTAATAGATAGAACAAGATTTGCAAATAAACATAATGCAGATATTTTTGTTTCAATTCATGCTGATGCAACCCCGAAAAAAGGAAATTTTCATAATGCTAATGGAACTACAACATACTTTTTTTCTCAAGATACAGATAAAAGAGCTAAAAATGTTACTATTCGAGAAAATAAACGAGTTTATAAACATGCATTTAAAAAAGCAGGTTATACAACTTTAAGAACTTTTTCAAAAGCAAAAAATCAGGCAAGAAAGATAGAATCAATTAAATTAGGCACAGACATTCAAGATCATGTAATTTATAATCTTCGGAAAAAGTTTAAAAATGTTAAAGATCGTGGAGTTCATTCTGCTCCTTTATGGGTTTTAGTTGGAGCTCAAATGCCAGCAATTTTAATTGAAGTTGGATATGTTACAGGAAATATAGATGCCAAACGACTTAAACAAACAAACTACAGAAAAATCATTGCTAAAGGAATTGCTCAAGGAATTCAACATTATTTAAAAATTCGAGAACAATATGGTTTTTAACCTCATCTTAAATCAAAAAATCATCTTGATGAAGTCGATAACCATTTAAATAAGATTTAATATCCATTGCTTTTTTAGATTTAGGTTGCACTTTTTTAATTAAAATTGTTCCAGTTTTACAAGCAACCTCAATAGAATTTTTATTAACTTTAATAATTTTACCTGCGATAGAATTATGATTTTCTGCTCCGATTTCAATTTCAATTAATTTTAAACCACTTTCTAAATAAATATTTGGCCACTCTTTAAAGGCTAAATATTTTCGATAAATAGAATTACTGTCTTCATTTTTAAAATTTATTAAACCATCAGATTTTGATATTTTTTTACAATAACTTGCATCAACTCTTTGTTGTGGTAATGGATTTAAATTATTATAATTTCTTAAAACATCAATAATTAATTCAGAAGCCATAATTGTTAATTTATCATAAAGTTGAATAACATCACAATTTTGAGAAATTAGAGTTCGTGAAATAGCTAAAATATCTCCACTGTCTAAACCTAATTCCATTTTCATAGCTGTAACTCCAGCTTCAAAATCATTGTTAATTATTGTTTGTTGAATTGGACTTGCACCACGATATTTTGGCAAAATAGATGTATGAAGATTAATCGCAGGTGCAATATCTAAAATTTTCTGTGAAAGAATCTGCCCATAAGCCGCAACAATTATAAAATCTGGATTTAACTTTCGAATAGTCTCTTGTTCATCTTTTAGCCGATGAGGTTGAAAAATAGGGATAGAATATTTTTCAGCTGTTAATTTAACAATAGGTGGAGTTAAAATCTTTTTTCGACCAATAGGTTTATCGGGTTGAGTAAATATTGCAATAATTTCAACAAAATCTGTTTGAATTAATTTTAATAAAATCTTATTTGCATAATCTGGAGTTCCCATAAAAATAATTTTTTTTTTCATCTTTTTATCCAATATTTATTTTTTTCAAATTGTTAATTTAAAATTTTTTTTTTATTTTAATATGTTTTTAATTATAGCATAACTTAAAAAAATTGATAATCTTCAGTTAAATAAAATAGCAATTTCAAAACTTTTAAATTCCCGAAACTCTTGACAAAAAATAACAATTAGGTAATATTTCCGATATTAAAATAAATTAAAATGTGGAGTTGTTTCCAAGTATGGATATTAGAAAAGAGTTTTTAGAATTTTTTAAAACAAAAAATCATAGAATTTATGAAAGTAGCCCATTAGTTCCTGAAGATAAAACATTGCTTTTTACAAATGCAGGAATGGTGCAATTTAAAAAAATTTTTACCGGCGAAATGCCAATTCCTCCAAACCCAAGAGCGACCTCATCGCAAACCTGTTTAAGAGCAGGAGGAAAGCATAATGATTTAGAAAATGTTGGACACACCGCAAGACATCACACTTTTTTTGAAATGTTGGGAAATTTTTCTTTTGGAGATTATTTCAAAGAGGAAGCAATCGAATATGCTTGGGAATTTGTTACTCAAGTTTTAAAATTTTCAATTGAACAACTTTGGGTTACAGTTCATGAAACTGATGATGAAGCCTACAATATTTGGAAGAAATATATTTCTGAAGATAGAATTAAAAGATTAGGTGATAAAGATAATTTTTGGCAAATGGGAGATATTGGACCTTGTGGCCCAAGTAGTGAAATATTTTATGACCAAGGTTCTGAAAAATTTTCAGGTTCAGAAGATTATCTCGGAGGCGACGGCGATAGATTTCTTGAAATTTGGAATCTTGTTTTTATGCAATATGATCGTGATGAAAATGGAAATTTAAATCCTCTTCCAAAACCTTCAATTGATACTGGAATGGGACTTGAACGAGTTATCGCAATTAAAGAAGGAAAAAATAGTAATTTTCATACATCTTTATTTATGCCAATTATCCAAAAAATCGAAACTTTAATCGGCAAAAAATATAATCCTGATACCGGAGCAAGTTTTAGAGTTATTGCAGACCATATTCGAGCTGTAACTTTTTTAATCGCACAAGGCACAAATTTTGAACGAGAAGGTCGAGGTTATGTTCTTCGTAGAATTTTAAGACGAGCTGTTCGGCATGGATATTTATTAGGTTTTAGAAAACCGTTTATGTTTAAATTAGTTGATACTTTGGTTGAAATATTTAACAATCATTACCCATATTTAAAAACTGAAATAACTCGAGTTAAAACAGAAATTCAACTTGAAGAGGAACGGTTTTTTAAAACCATCGATTTGGGTATTCAACTTTTTGAAGATGAGGTAAAAAATACTAAAAAAGTTTTCTCTGGCGAAGTTGCTTTTAAACTTTATGATACTTTTGGTTTTCCTCTTGATTTAACTCAAGATATGTTGCGAGAACGAAATCTTGAACTTGATTTAACAACTTTTAACAAATTAATGCAGGAACAAAAAAATCGTGCTAAAGCTAATTGGAAAGGTTCTGGCGATAAAACTGTAACTGGTGATTTTAAAATTCTACTTGAAAAATTTGGTGAAAATAGTTTTGATTATTCTAACACCTCATCGGAAGTTAAGGTTTTAGTAATTCTTGATGATAATTTTAAACTTGTAGAAAAATCAGCTAAAAGTGGTTGGGTATTTTTAGAAAAAACAGTTTTTTATGCAGAAAGTGGCGGTCAAATCGGAGATACAGGAAAACTTGGCGATGTCAAAATATTAGATACTAAAAAATTCTTAGGTTTAAATCTTTCCCAATTCGAAGGCGAACTTGAAGTTGGAAAAACATATTTAGCAACAGTTTCAGAAAATAGAGTTGAAATTCAAAAACATCATTCCGCAACTCATCTTTTGCATAAAGTTTTACGAGATATTTTAGGGCAAAGTGTAAAACAGGCTGGAAGTTTAGTTGAAGAAAATAGATTAAGATTTGATTTCACATATTCAAAACCATTCCAAATCAAACTTTAAAAGAAATTGAAGAGCAAGTTAATCGAATAATTTTAAAAGCAATTCCTCAAACAACAGAAATTTTATCAATTGATGAAGCTAAACAAAAAGGAGCAATGGCACTTTTCGGTGAAAAATATGGTGAAGAAGTCCGAGTTGTTTCTTTTGGTGATTTTTCAATCGAGCTTTGCGGTGGAACTCATGTTAAAAACACAAATGAAATTGGTCAATTTATTATTTTAAAAGAAAGTGGAGTTTCCGCTGGAGTTCGACGAATTGAAGCTATTGTTGGAAAAAGTGCAATCAAATATTTTAATAAACTTCGTGATGAGGTTAATGAAAGTTTGGTTTTATTAAAATCACAAAATCTCACAACAGGAATTGAAAAACTTAAAAAAGAGATTACAAAACTTAAAAATGAAATTAAAGTTTTAGAACAAGCCAATAAACAGGAATTCCAAATTCAGAAAATCGGTGAAACAAATTATATTATCGATGAGGTTAAAACCGGAAATATAAAAAATTTAATTGATGAACTCAAAAATAAACATCAAAAAATTGCAGTTATGTTATTTCAAAAAAAAGGTAATAAAGTTTTAATCGCTTCTGGAGTAAAAAATTTGGATATTCATGCTGGAAATTGGATTAAAAAAGTTGCTCCAATTCTTGGTGGAGGCGGTGGCGGTCGTCCAGATTTTGCTCAAGCTGGAGGAAAAGATAGTTCTAAAATTGCTGAAGCAAAAAAAGTAGCTTTGAAATTTTTAACTAATTCTTAGTTTTAAAGATTAATTTTCGAGCAAGATTTATTCTTGCTCATTTTTATGATATTAAAAAAGACTGAAAATTTTGTTTGTTTTATCGTGTTGAAAGAATTTGTAAAATCGCTTGAAGTATTTTTGATTCAGAAATATCTTTAAACTCAATTTTTGAAATTCCATTCGAGGAATTTTGTTCAACCAAAACCATTCGATTTCCCTCTTTTAAAACTCCGAAACGATATTTTTGCTCTGAAAAAAGTGAATTTGAAATTGTGAAAAAAGGTGATTTTAAATTTAATAAATCTAAAACTGTTAAAAAAATATCGGCTTGAGTTCCAATTTTTTCAATAACTTTCGGTTTTAAGATTTTGGGAGCATAAATTATTAACGGAATTTTAAAATGTGAAAATCGTTTCAAATTACTATTAACAAAACCTTTCCCGATTGTGTGATCGCCTGTGATTATAAAAATCGTATTATCAAACCAATCAGTTTTTTTCGCAGTTTCAAAAAATTCTTGCAGTTTTTTATCAAAATAATTTAAATTATTTAAATAACCATTAATTCCAAAATCATCTTGCGGATAAATTTGATATTTTTTATTAGGAGGAATTGCTGGGAAATGTGTATTTTCGGTAAAAGCAAACAAGAAAAATGGTTTTTTAGTGCTATCAAGTTTTTGTTTAATAAAACGAAGTAATTCGCCGTCCCAAACCGCTCCAAAAGGTAAAGTTGTATCCACCTCATCGGTTCGCAGTTTTTCTTTTCGAATATCCTCAGCACCAAAAACATTTTCACAACCTGAATTTTCAAAAACTTTATCAAGTCGAAAACTACTTCGTTTTGAGCCTTGAAGTCCAATTGTTGAATAACCATTTTTATTTAAAATCATTGGCAAATATGAAGGTTCAAAAAGCTCTAATCCATAACCAAGATTTGGAACTCCATAAATCATCGGCGAACCTGTTAAAATAGTGGAAATCCCTTCGATACTTCTTTGACCATTTGCATAAAAATTTGGAAAATAAATCCCATTTTCAGCAAGATAATTAATAAAATTTGCAACTTTATATTTTTTTTGAATATATTCTGTTGATAAACTTTCAACTGCAATTATCACAATATTATATTTTTTGGCTCGTTGAACATTTAAAACTCTTTCAAGCGGTTTTTCTTCCGAAATAAATTCACCAACTAAAATATTTTTAACAATTTTAGTTGCTTCCTGTTTAGGCATAAAATTATATTTGATATGTTTTTTGCTTCGATAAATTGAATAAAAACCGTTTAAAGCTAAATTTGCAGATTCAATTTGAGAATTAACAAAAGCATCTGATAATCCAAAAGGTTTCCCAGAGCTTTTTCCTCGGATTCCGAGGAATATAAATATTATTAAAAATAAAAAAACTGTAATTTTCTTACTTGTTGAAAGTTCTAAAATTATTATTGGTCGATTAATAATTTTTTGCCACGATTTTACAATTACAAAAAGTGCGAGAATTAAAAAAATTATCTCAAATTTATAACTCGGAATTACCGAAAAAACAAAAGATAAATCGTTGGTTAAAAGTGCAAGTTCATTTACGATATGGCGATGAACATAGGGAAAATATCCAATATCGATGAGGTTAATTGTGAAAATCACTAAAAGAACTACCAACCAAGAATTAAGAATTATTTTTCTGTATTTGGTTAAAAATGGGGCTGATAAAATAAAAATTCCAGCAAATGTTAAAATTGTGATTAAATCAATTCGCAGACCTTGTAAAAATGAGAGGAAAACGATATTTAACGATAAATTATTGAAATAATCAAAGTTTAAAACGAAAATCAATACTCGTTCTAAACTTAAAAGCAGAATTGAAAAAATTAATAAAATTAATATTTGTGAAAATTGATTATTGAAGATGTTTTTTTTAATCATTGTTTTTCGATGAGGTTCGATAAATATAAATCAAACCACTTACTCCTGCTAAAATCATTCCGAAAGATAAAAGTTGTCCCATCGTGAGCCAATTCCAAGCAATAAAACCAAGTTGAATATCTGGTTCTCGCCACTCTTCTGCGATTGTTCTCATAACTCCGTAAAGAATTCCATACAACATTGCTAACTCACCATTTAAAAGATTTCGTTTAAATTTTTTATAACTAAGTAAAATAATAAATGTTAATAATCCTTCAAGAAAAGCTTCGTAAAGTTGTGAAGGGTGCCGTAAAGCTCCATGAACATAAATTCCCCAAGGAACATCTGTGATTCGTCCAACAAGTTCTTGATTTAAAAAATTGCCAATTCGTCCAAAAATATATCCAATTGGAACTGAAATTGCAACAATATCTAACAGAAAAAGCATTCTGAATTTATATTTTTTAGCAAAAAGATAGGAAGAAATTAAAAAACCTATTAAAGCTCCGTGGTAACTCATTCCGCTAATTCCGACAAATTCACCTCCAGAAAATGGATTAAAGATTTGCCAAGGGTGAGTTAAATAATATGATGTATGAGTGCTGTAAAAAAGCACATAACCTAATCTTGCACCTAAAATAACTCCAACTTCAACCCAAATAAAATAGTTGTCAAGTTGCTCCTCGGTGATAGGTAATTTCTCTTTTTTGATATACCATTTTGAGAAAAAATAAGCAGTTAAAAGAGCCAGAACATACATTAACCCATACCAATGAACTTTAATCATTCCAAAAAGTTCAAAGGCAATAGGATTAAATTGTTCGTAAATATGTTGCCAAAATTCCATAATTTTAAGACATCATAATTTGATAAGGTCGTCTAACCTCATCGGCTAACTGGCTTGGACTAACAGCTCGAGATTTTCGAGCGAACTCTTTTCCTTCAAGAAAAACAATAATTGTTGGAGCTGCAAAAACTGAAAATTGAGCTGGGATTTCTGGATTTTCTGAAATATCTACAAAATATCGTCCCATTTCTGAAAATTCATTTTTCATCGTTTCCATAATTTTTGGTTTTAAAGTTTTGCAAACATTACATTTTGGCGAAGTGAAATAAACAATTGTAGCTTTTTCAGTTTGCAACAAATTATTTAATTCCTCTAAACTTTTGATTTGATTACAAAGTTCCATAATTTTATTTAATAAGACTCCCTTTTTTTATTTTGAAATATTATACTTAATTTGCGAAGAAAATAAACTTAATATTTTTTTGATAAAAT
>OFBB01000157.1_pt1 | contig 10682 bp, 9 predicted proteins | sample 1520401 | NCBI WGS metagenome assembly OFBB01 (sample SAMEA3696446, study PRJEB22514) | metagenome | biome: water; feature: marine; material: hydrothermal vent | place: Pacific Ocean | collected 2014-08-12 | depth 1521 m | reverse complement strand
AATAAATTGATAAAAACGCTGAGCTGTACTGAGTGGTTCCGGATGATTGATATCAATCACGCCACTAGGTTTACCACTACGCAACCATTGCCACTGACTCCAATTGTATTCATCCTTTTTATATACTTGCCAACGTAGCGCACTATCACCATAGATCTTCCCATATTGCCAAGCCAATGTTTTTGGCCATTCACTGAGTTTTACTTGGTAAGTCAAAATGGTTTTTCTCGGTCGTTTTTTATAACCAATAATGTCAATTTTTGCATGGCTTAACGTCAATACTTGGGTCTGACCATTAATACTCAATTCAAGACTGTTTAAGAATTCAGTTTCAAAATCCTTAAAACGTTTACGCAATACATCGGGTTCGAGCGCTCTTAGTTCATCATAATGATCTGAGTTTGGCGCGTCGGTGGTTTTTTTGTATTGAGTACCAATACCGGTCATTGCCGCTTCAAGACTTAGATCAATCTCAACTTCAAGCGTTTTACCCTCAAAGATTGATATTTCTATTAGCGCAGGCTTAACCACATCCGCCTTTACGAACGAGCTTAACAATAATAATAAGGTTAGAAATAATCTCATAATAAAAAACCCCGACTAGCGGGGTTTGATTATCTTGTTATTAACGCTTAAATTAACTCACCATCGTAATTCTCAATACCTGGGTTATCTTTCACACCCTTAATGGTTGGATGGTTTACCTTAGACAAGTTAAGGTGTTTTTGCTTACGCAAATAATCTGCCGCTACATCCCACATTAAACGTCCATTACCAATACTACCGACTTGCGCCCAGCCCGATACTTTGTACGATTTGTTAGGGTCGATTGGCGTGCCTTCATCATCTTTCATGTCACTAATGCGTTCGCCCAAACCTGCAGCAGGCTCAATGGTATAATCCATACCACCCATTCTTACCATGTCGCCACCCGATTGTAAGTACGGATCTTGTACAAATAAATTTTCAGCAATACCTTCTAAGATGTCTTTGAGTTGCGCACCTTTAAGTTCACTCACATAGGTTTCACCATAAGTCATCGAAGTATTCGTCATTAAGTCTTCCATGGTGACATCATGGCCTGCTGGCACTGATGTTCCCCAACGTACACCAGCTGACATAGCAAAGTCTGCACTGTGCTCTTCACGCAAGGAGTTAACTAAAACTTGATCCCAAGTGCCCATGAAATTACCACGGCGATAAAGTGTTTGCTCGGTGGTACACAACTTCTCAGTCAAAATTGCATCATAAGTTTTACCCACACGATCTGGATTATTACTCATTTCACTACTACGCGCTTCAATCACATTCTTGTCGTATTTAGTATTACGCATCTTGTCAATAAACGAGACCATAGCCGCATCTGGTTTGATTAAATTAGTCATGATTGGCAACATTTTGTACTCATAACCAGAAACTTTATGATCAACAATATTGAGATCCATCACACCAATATATTACCCGAGCAACCGGCGTTAGTCACCACTGTAACACCACCAGCATTTTTAACCTCAACAGGCTTAGGCATACCGTCATGCGTATGACCACCAAAAAATGCATCAATACCAACCACTTGTGAAGCCATTTTGATATCAACATCCATACCATTGTGTGAGATTACAATCACCGCATCAGGCTTTTCATTTTCACGAATATCGATTACTAATTCTTGCATTTCATCTTCACGCAAACCGAACGACCAATCTGGGAAGAAGTATTTTTGTGGATTGGCATTTGATGTTCTTGGGAAAGCTTGGCCAATCACGGCAATACGGTGTCCACCTACATTTTTAATGACATACGGCTTAAACGGTAATGCTTCATCTTCATCGAACAAGCCGTTACCATCGTATTTTTCCGTCATGGTGAAATAGTCATCACCCATCAGCGCGTCTTCCATGATGCGTACGTTTTGACCCAAGAAATCACCTTTAAAGAAGCCAATATTTTTTAAAGTTTCTTCCTCTTTATAGGTAAATTCCCAATGGCCAACCATGACATCAACACCGAGCATGTTAGTGGCTTCAACCATATCTGCGCCACGCGTCCAAAGTGATGTACCCGAACCCTGCCAAGTATCGCCACCATCCAATGTAAGCGTATTTTGTACGCCGCCCGCACCCTCTCTCAAAGACTCTAATACGGTTTTGATTTGTCCAAAACCACCGGTCTTGCCATATTTGGCTGCTAAGTCTTCGAAGTTATTATAAGTAAAAGCATGAGCTTCAGGTGAACCTGGCTTAACGCCAATTTGCTTAAGAAGTTTATTACCAACAACATGTGGTAATTGGCCAAAAGTAGAACCAAAACCTAAGTTAACATTTGGCTCACGAAAATGGTTAGGTAATAAGTTACCATGCGTATCGGTGATATGCAAAATACGAGCATTACCTGTTTTTGGCACTTCGTACATATTTTCCTGACCAAACAAGCTGGTTTTACTAGCGTGTCCTGTGCCAATTAAACCGGCTGCCGAACCAGCACCTAAAACCTTAATGAACTCTCTACGTGTTAAAGCCATTTCTGCCCCTTCAATATATTTTAAGTCATTATTGTATCAAAAAGTGGCTATAGGTTCAGGCTTTAAAACATTTTTTGGTACAAATACCAATAAAATTTTCTATCAAGGAACGCCATTCAGTCTTATTTTGCAATAAACCTTTTATAATACTCACATGAATTTAAATGAACTACTAACTGATATTGTTGACACGCAGATTGATATCGAAACTCAAGGCCTGTGTTTAAATGCAACCAATATACAAACCGGCGATGTATTTATTGCTTTACAAGGGCAGTCTTCTCATGGTATTGATTATGTTGATCAAGCCATTGAAAACGGCTGTGTTGCAGTGTTGATCGATTCACAAGATTTTGATTGTAGCGTGCCAAGCGTGCGTGTCGATAATCTCAAACAACATTTGCCAGTGCTAGCGAGTACTTATTACCCTCAAGCAATGCAGGTGGAAGTAATTGGCGTCACTGGCACCAATGGTAAAACTTCAGTGAGTTATTTTATCTCACAATTATTAAATCAGCTCGGGGTCAAAAACGGTCTAATTGGCACCTTAGGTATCACCCATAGCGCTGTGGTTTCTAATAACACCACACCCGATATTTTAACGCTCTATAAAACACTTCACCAATACCATCAAGATGGTATTCACACGGCAGTATTAGAAGTTTCTTCTCACGGGCTGGATCAAGACAGAGTCGCAGGGATTAATTTTAAACAAGCTGTTTTTACCAATCTCACGCAAGACCACTTAGACTATCACCACAGTTTGGATGAATATCGAGATACTAAACTTAAACTATTTGCTCTTGACTCACTCAAAAGTGTTGTGATTAATCGTGACAACGATCAACATGCAGATTTTTTAGCCATCTCTAAACACGCCACACAAACTACCTACAGTCTAGATGAATTTGAAAAAATCAACGCCACAACTGAAGGCTTTTTATGCCAACTTGATGGCTTTGTATTTGAGTCTCCTTTATTAGGGCAATTTAACTTATCCAACGTTCTGGCCGCACTCAACAGTGTCGAACAACTCGGTTTTGAACGTTCAAGCATCATTCCACTATTGCACCACTTGTTCCCGCCAACGGGTCGGATGCATCGCATTAAAAATACTTTGGCTTGGGTCGATTATGCCCACACCCCAGATGCCATCGAAAATGCTATTAACACTTTGCAAAGCCATTACCCAGATCACCAAGTGCGCATTGTCTTTGGCTGCGGTGGTAATCGAGACCAAGGTAAACGCGCCAAAATGGGTAAGATTGCCAGCGATCTAGCCAGCACCATCGTACTCACTAACGACAATCCGCGAGATGAAGATCCACAAGCGATTATTGACGATATCCTCAGTGGTATTGATGACAGTTTCGAGTTAGACATTACCCTTGATAGGCAACTCGCTATCGAAACTGCTATGACCACTTTAAATGAAAATGAGTGTTTACTCATTGCTGGCAAGGGGCATGAGTCCATCCAAGAATTTAAAGATAAGACACTGGTCTTAAGTGATATCGAAATTGCACAAAATGCTGCAAGCTAAATTCAGCGAAATTGCCAAAATCTTCAACTCCCAAGCCTTGCTTGAGAGTGATATTTTAATTAACGGTGTATGTACTGATACAAGACAACGTATGGATGGCGCTTTATTTGTCGCACTGATTGGTGATAATTTTGATGCACATGATTACCTAGATGAAGCTGAAAAAATGGGCGCAGTCGCCGTTATTATCAGCAAGCCCGTGTCAACCAATCTACCCACTTTACTGGTAGATGACACTCAAATTGCACTGACTGATCTTGCACATTGGCATCTAAATAACATTAAGCCAACCGTTGTGGCCATTACCGGCAGTAACGGCAAAACCACCACTAAAAATATGTTGGCCAATATATTAAGTTTAAAAGCACCAACACTCGCCACCAAAGGTAATCTTAACAATCACCTTGGCGTGCCGATGACTTTACTAATGTTGGAGCAAAAACACCAATATGCCGTGGTGGAAATGGGTGCCAATCATCTGAGTGAAATTGCCTATTTACGCAATATCGCACAGCCTGATATTGCAGTGGTAACTAACACCTTAGATGCGCACATCGGTGAGTTCGGTGGCTTTGATAATTTGGTTAAGGCCAAAGGTGAAATCTATAGTGATGACAGTCAAAACATCGTTAACACGGATACCGCCTTTGTAGGCGACCTCAGCTTTGGCAAAGGTGGTGATATTTTTGCTAGCCATATTAACAACAATGGCTTTGATTTAAATATTGCTAATCAAAAAGTAACGGTTACCTTACAACTGATTGGCCAACATAATATTGATAATGCCTTAGCGGCTAGTGCTTGTGCACATGCATTAGCTGTTGATATTAATATCATCAAACAAGGTTTGGAAAATACCCAAGCCGAAAAAGGCCGACTCAATGTTATCCAACAACCCAATCTAACCATTATTGATGACACTTACAATGCTAGTCCGCAATCAATGAAGGCGGCAATTAATACACTACTCACCTTTACCGGTGAAAAAGTTGCCGTACTTGGCAGCATGGCAGAATTGGCGATGAGGCCAAAACTTTCCATCAACAGATTGGACAATTAGCCAAAGATTCACTAGATGCAGTTTACAGCTATGGAGAACTAGCTAAGCATTATGACGGCATGCATTTTGATGATTTGGATCAATTAGCTTCGCGCCTATTAACGCATCATATCAATGCCACGGTACTGATTAAAGGCTCGCGCATGGTACAACTTGATCAATTGGTCAATCGCTTACAAAAATAAACCACTTCTCGCTTGACCTTTGAGTCGAATATGGTGATAATTACACGCTTTATGGGCCCGTAGCTCAACTGGATAGAGTACTCGGCTACGAACCGAGCGGTTACAAGTTCGACTCTTGTCGGGCCCACCATTTTCAAGTGTCAACAAATCTACTATTCTCTGTTAGAATATCTCTCATGATGACACTACCCAATATAATTACCCTTTCAAGAATTGCACTGATTCCAATTTTTGTTGCGTTGTATTACTTTCAGCCTGCTTACAATCCAGATGGATTTATTAATATTAAGGCACCTGACAATATTTTTACGCAAATTAATTTTTGGGTGACTGGCGTTTATGCTTTTATTAGCACCACTGATTATTTGGATGGCTACTTAGCCAGAAAACTCAACATGACTTCACAATTGGGTGCTTTTTTAGATCCGGTTGCCGATAAGCTAATGGTGTCTGTGGCACTGATATTATTGGTGGATTTCTATCCCACTGATACACATTGGTACATTACCATTTGTGCGCTGATTATTATTTCTCGCGAGATTTTAGTCTCTGCTCTGAGAGAATGGATGGGCACCATTGGTCAACGATCTACAGTCAATGTTTCCTATATTGGTAAGGTTAAAACCTTTGTGCAAGTCTTTGCCATTTTGTTCTTACTTTATCAACAACCCTTCTTTGGCTTGCCAAGTTTTGAGGTCGGTGTGACTTTATTACTAGCTGCAACCTTGCTAACCTTGTACTCAGGCTTTATTTATTTAAAAGAAGGTGTAAAAACATTTGACTCTTAGCGAAAAAACACTATAATTTGCCACCTATTGCGGGAATAGCTCAGCTGGTAGAGCATCACGTTGCCAACGTGAATGTCGCGAGTTCGAATCTCGTTTCCCGCTCCAAATTCAAAAGCCTGTCGTGACAGGCTTTTTTTATATAACCCCTTTGCACACAACCTTGGCCGGATAGCAAATCGGTTATGCAGTGGATTGCAAATCCATCTAGACCAGTTCGATTCTGGTTCCGGCCTCCATACATAAAAAGCCCGATTTTTATCGGGCTTTTTATTGTCTAAAATTTATAAAATAATGGAAATAAGTCTTATAATTTAATAAAAAACCCACTTTTATACTTTAAAATGCCATTTTTAATATAAAAATACCCACTAAATGGTATTTTTAGTGGGTATTTTGAAAAATTTAGGAAATTTTAAGAACGGCTTGTTTTTTTACTTTAGAGCCTTGAGTCGCAAGCGAAGTGCATTAAGTTTAATAAACCCAGCTGCATCTTTTTGATCATACGCACCTTCATCATCTTCAAAGGTGGCGATTTTTTCACTAAAAAGTGAATCATCAGATTTACGTCCAACAACCGTAATACCGCCTTTATAAAGTTTAAGGCGGACTGTGCCATTAACGGTTTCTTGAGTTTTATCAATCGCTGCTTGTAGCATTTCACGCTCTGGTGCAAACCAAAAACCGTTATAAATCATCTCGGCGTATTTTGGCATAAGTTCATCTTTAAGATGTGCTGCTGCACGATCAAGCGTAAGGCTTTCCATGGCACGATGTGCCTTAAGCATAACGGTACCAGCGGGGGTTTCATAACAACCACGTGATTTCATGCCGACAAAACGGTTTTCAACAATGTCATCACGGCCAATACCGTGTGCACCCGCACGTTGGTTCAATACTTCCATCACGGTTGCAGGGCTCATTACTTCGCCATCAATGGCGGTAATATCGCCTTTAGTATAAGTAATCTCAATAGTTTCGGCTTTATCAGGTGCATTCTCAGGCGACACTGTCCAGCGCCACATGTCGTCTTCAGGCTCTGCCCAAGGGTCTTCCAAAATATCACCTTCATATGAAATGTGCAATAAATTCGCATCCATTGAATAGGGAGATTTTTTGTTTTGTTTTTGGTAATCAATCTCAATACCATGGCTTTCTGCATAAGCCATTAGACTTTCACGAGAAGATAATTCCCACTCACGCCATGGGGCAATCACTTGGATGTCAGCATCGAGTGCATAAGCATTAAGCTCAAAACGCACCTGATCGTTACCTTTGCCAGTGGCGCCATGTGAGATGGCATCTGCACCTACTTCATGGGCAATTTCCACCAAACGTTTAGAAATTAAAGGGCGAGCAATAGAGGTGCCTAATAAGTATTCACCTTCATAAATTGCATTGGCACGGAACATTGGAAAGACAAAATCACGTGCAAATTCTTCACGTAAATCTTCAATAAAGATTTGCTCAACACCGGCTGCTTTCGCTTTAGCGCGTGCCGGCTCCACCTCTTCACCTTGGCCAATGTCGGCAGTGAAGGTAATCACCTCACACTGGTAAGTATCTTGCAACCATTTAACAATAATGCTTGTGTCTAATCCGCCCGAATAAGCGAGTACTACTTTATCCATTTTTCTTTCCTGTGCCCCTTTTTAAAGGTACTGTTCTAAATTCAAATATTTTTGTCAATAGTAATTCATTTTGTTGATTTATTACTTCAACTTTCCATTGCCCTGTCCATGTATGCCAAAGGTTTTTACTTGACCATACACGCCACCTTTTCCCTTTAATATTAAAACTGATCTCAGCCTTAACCTTATCCTTGTAAATCCAACGATGGGTAATGGTATCACCTGTTAAATCACGGATATTGGTAAAGAAGTAGATTTTACCTAAAGAATCATTCGCTCCTGTCACTATCTCAATGGGCGCCCTATCTTCTACCGATTTGGCAAATACGGCTTGTGAAATATTTTCATGGGGCCACTGCGCTATCGCACTCTTAACAAGCAATAAAAACAACAATGGTACGATCTTCATCATCAGTCCACCCAAGTAATAACATGTTTATAGACATCTTCTTCAGCCACTTCGTCGTCTCTAAAGGTACGACCACGTACAGAAATCCCTGCCAAATGCACTGAATTAACATCGCCACTAATCAGAGGATGCCAGTCAAGCAACGCCTTGCCTTCGGAGAGTAATCGATAAGCACAAGTCTTTGGTAACCAATTAAATTTCTCACCCCAATTAGGATAAATGGTTAAGCAGTTTGGCACTAAAGATTGTCGAGTATCGTAATGTGGACACTGGCAAGTTTCTTCATCTAAGTAGCGACAAGCGACATCCGTAAAATAAATTTCATCGGTATCTTCATCTTCCAATTTGTGCAAACAGCAACGCCCACAACCATCACAAAGCGACTCCCATTGGGTTCGGCTCATTTGATCCAATGTGAGTGTTTGCCAAAAATTGGATGTTGGTTTATCTGCCATCGGCCTATTGAGCAATAGAAATTAGATATGACAGAATTTGCTGACCTTCGTGGTCACCTTGACGCGTTGAAGTACTGGCCCAAAAATAAGCTGACTGATAATCAGGCTCAACACCAACACCATTGATATACATCATCGCCAAAGAATTTTGAGATTGCGTTAACCCTTGCTTGGCAGCTTCTTGCATCAACATAAAGGCCTTTCTATTGTCTCTTGGTACCAAAGCGCCAATACTAAACAAGGTGCTTAAATTATGCTGGGCAATAGGATTACCTTGTTTAGCGCTGATTACCAATTTTTCAACATTACTCATAACCTTGGTGTTGTCAGCCAATGATCGAGCAATTTGATCTTCGTTAGAGATTAGACTTAACACAGGCTCGTTAGAGTTAGCACTTAAAAGTGAAGGCGCTGACTCAGATTGAATTTGTAACGTTTCTAAATCAGTGTCATTCGATTCAAGCACTTCAGTATTATCACTATTGGCTCTTTCCTCAGCAATTTTATCCGCTGATAATTTTACTTCGACCAGTAATGATTTTGCAGGTGCGTAATTTTTTTGAGCAGATAACGTTAACCATTTAACCGCATCTTGCCATAATTGTTTTTGCTGATAAAGATGGCCTAGTTGGAATTGGGCGATGGAGTATCCACTCTCTGATGATCGATGTAAATAAACCCTGGCCAAGGTCTCATCCCGATTAACAATGTCGCCTTGGTTGTAAATTTTGTACAGTTGATATTGCGCTAACGCATGCTCTTGCACTGACAAATTAAGTAGCATCGAAAGTGCTTTTTCCGAATCTTTATCAACCCCATCACCTGTTAATAACAATAAAGCTAGATGGTAGCGAGCCTCTGTATTACCTTGGTTGGCTGCCTTTTGATACCAATAAGCCTCTTGCTCAGTGTCTTTTTCAACACCTTGACCCAGCTTATATCTTAATGCTAATAAATATTGCGCCGGCGCATATCCACCCTTGGCAGACTTTAATAACCATTCGGTTGCCTTTGTATCCTCTTTTTCTACCCCTTCGCCGCGCAGATAACGTAATGCTAACGCATGTTGCGCCACAGCCAAGCCTTGATTAGCTGCCGCTTGATACAGCTGTACAGCTCGGTTGGCATCTTGATCTACGCCATTACCTTTTGCATATAACGTTGCTAGTTGATACTGCGCTTGGGCATGATTTTGTTCGGCAGCCTTGTCGTACCATTTTAACGCCTGAGGCAGATCCTGCTTAATTTGAGTGCTTTGGTGATAGATTTGTGCTGATAAAAACTGCGCATCAACGTCACCTTTTTTGGCCACCAAAAGTGCCCATTTAAGTGCTAATGCATCGTCTTGATTAACCAGATAACCTCGATTATATAAATCTGATAAACGAGACTGTGACAATGTAAACCCTTGATTAGCCGACTTTCGATACATGAGTAATGACTGCACTGGCTCGCCCTGGCGCTCAAAGAAATCTGCTAAATAATATTGCGCTTCAGCGTCTAGCTGTATGGCTGCTTTTTCATACCAATGCTGTGCCAACCTTAAATCTTTTTCAGTACCTAAGCCTATTTCATAAAGCTTAGCCAGTTCTAATTGTGCTGGCGCAAAGCCAAGCTGAGCCGCTCTTTCATACCAATAGTGGGCTTGATCATAATCCACTGTGGAGGCCTCACCCTCGTGATACATCTTGGCTACTTTATATTGTGCATCTACAAAATCTTGTTGGGCTGACTTTTCATACCAGAACAATGCTTGCTCTAAGTCTTGGGTGACACCGACACCGTGATAGTAATCTTCAGCTAAATTAAATTGAGCTGTGACATAGCCTTGTTCAGCAACTTGGGTGTACCAATAAAAAGCCAACTTAACATCTTGCTTAACATTCATACCCTTGTGGTACATGTTAGCCAAACTAAACTGTGACCGAGCATCACCACTTTTGGCAGATTTTCTCAATTGAGTGTGAAGTTGCTTGGCAGACAATGACTGCTCATCAGCAGATTCATCTAAACGTTGTTTAACCGTATTATTGCCTTCTTTTGATTAGATCGGAAGAGCACACGTCTGAACTCCAGTCACAAGGGAATCTCGT
>OFBB01000155.1_pt1 | contig 10771 bp, 6 predicted proteins | sample 1520401 | NCBI WGS metagenome assembly OFBB01 (sample SAMEA3696446, study PRJEB22514) | metagenome | biome: water; feature: marine; material: hydrothermal vent | place: Pacific Ocean | collected 2014-08-12 | depth 1521 m | reverse complement strand
GAGTAGATAAAAATATCATGATGTTGTGACAAGACTCCATAATCTGAACCCATATTATTTACAAAATAGTCATATCGAGATAATTTGTGAATAAAATTTATTGCAAAAGGTTTTTCAATTAAAAATATCGCATTTCTAATTTCTTGTTCTGTTAAACGAGAACCGCCTGAATTTAATCTATCAAAAAGTTCATATTTTGTTGTTGAATCACTTTCTCTCTTTATAATTTTAATATCTAATGGAACTCTTTTAAAAATCAATTGTATTTCTTTTGAAAAATAATTTTTTATTCCTTCATTAAACTTTTTAAAATATACCCCCTCTAACTTAAATAAAAATTTTGTTTTTATTAATGGTTGGGGTGATTTATCTCTTAAAAGTCCAACAAATTCTAAAATAGTAGATACCCTTTGTAAACCATCAACAATTTCCCAAACTCCATCTTCTCTTTGCTGAACAAAAATAGGTGGAATAGGAATTCCAATCAAAATTGACTCTATAAATTTTGATTTCTGCTCAATACTCCACCTAAATAATCTTTGAAATTCTGGTCTAATAACAATTTCTTCATCTCTATAAAGATTCATTATTTCACCTATTGACATTTTCATTTCTGTAGTATGAACCTCTTTTGAATGCTCTCTTATTTGTTGCTCTAAATTTATCACTACTAAATCTCCTTTTCAACCTTTACAAAGAGTATTTTTAATTTGAGTTTTTGCCATAATTAATTTTCCTATCTAAAATCTTATTTTTACTCTAATTTTAAAAGTGCAGTAAAACCAACATTTTCTAATGAGATTTATCTACCTTTATTTATTATAGCGAAATAAATTTTATTTTTCACTGTTTTAAAGAATTTTTTTACCATTATCCAATAATTTAAACTATTAAACCTCATCTTTCAAATTTTTAAAACCCTCTTTTTTACCCTAATTTTAAGAGTGCGGTAAAACCAATATTTCGATGAGGTTTGTTTGGTTTTCTCCTATAGCGAGATAAACTTTTTTTCACCTCTTTTTTTATTCAAAATCGCTATTTTTTCATAAGTTTTTCTTATCTTTCTACCCCAAAACCGTAAATTAATTTGCTCGTTTAAGTTTCGGAGCTATTTTTTAGCAATTTTCCTGAAAAAATCTAAAAAAATTGGAGTTTTCTTAAAAAAACCTTAAAAAAACTCCAAAAATCAAACTATCGATAGAATGGGGATTTTGTAAATCAAAAATGCTATTTCTCATACAAGCGAAATAAAAAAATTTTCAGCCATTTTTTGACATTTTTCAAGAATTCTAAATTAATTTAAATCCTTAAGTTTTCTCGAGTTTTTTAAGAAAATTGGCGAAAATGGGCAAACTAATTTACTTTTTTAAGTTTCGCTTAATAATTTAAAAAATAAGCTATTTTTTCTCTAAACTTTCAATTAATTTTAAGGTTTCCAAACTAACAGTTGTAACTTTTTTCAGAAGGGAAAGAACTTCATTTTTTGGAAAATTATATTTACCAAACTTTTCTCGAACAACAGGATCTTTAATTTTTTTCTCTTTATAACCGTCGATAACCCATTCAATTGCAGAACGATTTCCAAGTTTATATTCAAAAGCTTTTTTTGGAAAAAAGTTTAAAAATGACTTTGATTTAAAATCTGAATATTCAATTTCACCAAAATTCATTTTTTCAAAATCGATTTCATATTCTTTTACATTCTCAAAATTAACATGCAAATCCAATAATTTTTTTCCAACTTCTGCGAATTTATAAAAATCATCATAAAAAGGAATTCGTGGTAAATCCTGTTTCAAATTGATTTCATACTTTTTTCGATATTCTGGAAAATGAAGAACGGCATAAATATAATTAAAAATATCTTTTTTTGAAACCTGCCCATATTTTTCGCTAAACTTTTTTAAAGCAAAATCAGTAATATTTTCTGTTTTCTCCCCATTTTCTAAATAATAATAAAATGGAAAATTTTGAGTTCCACCATTTCCCATTTTTAAAAAAGCAAGATCAACTATCTTTTTTGTTACAAGAATTGGAAAAAAATCGGAGTTTGAATTAGGATTTAAAGAAATTACAATATTTTCACTATTATTTTTAGGGAAAATTTTAGGTTGTTGTGAAAGTGTAAAAACAAGATGATTTGCAAAATATAAATTCTTTTTAATAAATGGGCGATAAATAGAATTTCTAATATTCTTTTTCGAAAATTTAAGTTTTATACCTCTTTCTAATGTTTTTTCAATAGATAATATAAATTTAATAGTTGGTTTTCTTGAATAAATAAAATCATGAATATTTTCAGATTTATCGCTTTTTTCCCAAAGTTCAACAAATTTATTATATTCTGTGATAAAGTATTTAACCTTTTTTTCTAACTGTGTTTTATCAAAATCATAAACCCATTCATCTCTTGCGGTAACGACTCCATTTGAAAAAAGTTTAAAAATAGCATTTTCAATTTTTCCAAGTTTGCATTCTTTTGTTCCAAGTGGTAAAAGTTCGTCCCAGTCGTTATTTGTTTGATTTAACCAATTTCCTTTTTTATCAGGAATTATCATTTCAAAGTTTAAATCATTTAAATAAGTTTTGTTTTCTTTTAACCATTTTAGTTTTTCCTGTTTTGTCGCTAATTCATCAAACGGGTTTAAATACCAAAGTTTGCAATCATCTTTCGAATCCCGTTTCACCAAAAACATAATCGCAACTCCAGTTTGAATACCAAAAACATTATTTTTAGTTCCAGAAAGTTTTGGATTTTTCCGAATATTTCCGCCTAAATCTACAATATAAATTTCTGTAAATTCTTCAAAAAGAGTTTTTCTAAAGCCGTCAAAAGTTTTGGAATCAATAAAACTTGAATTTGTTACAAATGCGATAATTCCACTTTTTCCAATTCGATCGGTCGCCCAACGATAAAAACGGGAATACATATCATAAACTTTAGTTTTTTGAGCTGATGATTTTTTTACATAAGTTTCTTTGATTTTACGATCTAAAATTGGATATTGTTCATTTTTGTTATTATCATTTTCATTTTGTTGATTTGCATTGTAAGGTGGATTTCCAATTATCACTGTAAAATCAGTTTTGTTTTCTTTTTCAATTCTTTGAGAATTTTCAAAAAACTCATCTTCTTCAAAAAAATCAAAAGTTTGAATTCCTTTGGTTGTTGATTTAATCTCTTTTTGATACATTTTCAAAGTATCACCAAAAGCAATATTTTCAAACTCGGCATATTCATTTATTTTTTTGAAATAAATATATTCAATATTTAAATTAGCAATATAATACGGTAAAATCGCAATTTCATTTGCAAAAAGCTCATTTTGATATTTTCTTTTTAAATCTTGATTTGGCAAAAAATTAATTATTTCGGTCATAAAAGTTCCAGTTCCTGTTGCAGGATCAAGAATTGCCACTTTTTCTGAAGCTAAGGTTTTTCGAAAATATTTATAAAGTAAAATATCCACAGAATTAATCATAAAATCAACAATTTCTAACGGAGTATAAACAATTCCAAGTTTATCAGCACCTTTCGGATTGTAAGCTTTGTAAAACTCTTCGTAAAGTTTAATTAAAAATCTTTGTTTTTCTTGAAGTGTGTCGATTTGTAAAAACACAGATTGAATCGCAGAATAATAATATTTAATAGGTTTTAATAATTTTTGTCTTCCACCTCGCCCTAAAAGTGCTAATTCCAATTTATTCATGGTTTTGGAAATACTATTTTCCATATGGAAATCGGTTTCATGGAAGATTTGCATAAAAATATCTTTTGTTAAAATATGTTGAATTAACATCTCAACAATATTTTCTTTTGTGATATTTGATGAAATTGCAATTCTTGCTAAATTAAAAAACTCTTCAAAAGTATTTAAGAACTCCTTTGAGTTCTCATTTTTAATTTTTTCCCGAATTGGCTGGAGGATTTTTGGAACATCTTCAGAAAACTTTTCTAAAGCTTTACTGAAATTAGCGATTTCTGGTGGTTCAAAATCAAAAAAAGTATTTAATAACTTATCTAACTTTTTCTTATCGGATAATTTGATGTTAAATATTGTTTTACCATTTTGAATTAAAACAATATCTTCGGTGTTCTCAAAAATAATATTATCGGTCGGATACCCAAGTCTAATTTTTTTATCGATTTCAAGAGCTAAATTATCTTGTAAATCTTTTGCTTCCCAATATCCGATTGATAAACGAAGATGATTTTTAATTGTTGCATCAGGTCTTAAACCATTTTCTAAACTAACTTCTGGAACAATATCAAAATCCCGTTCCTCCCCATAACTTCTTAATAATTGCAAAAAAGCCGGAGAAAGTCCTTGTTCATTTTCGGTCTGAAATTTTAGTTGTTCTAAATATTTGTGGTAATTTTCTATTTTTTTCATATTTTTTCATATAAACTTTTTGATTTGGAGTGTTCAAACTTATCTAAAATTAGATTTTAAATAAGTTTGAATAATTGTTAAAAAAAGAAATTTGTTAAATATAATTAACTAATGATAAACTTTGAACTTTTGCAATAGTCGAAAGCATCGCTTGATAATTTAAACTCAAAGCATTGTAATATGCTGAAGTTTCCGCAAAATCAATATTAATTGCATCATTTTGAGTAATTTTCATATTTGTAATTAAAGCTTCATTTCTTTCAATTGAATAATTAATATTTTGCATTTGTGTTCCCGTTACAGTTCTTTGACTTGAAACATGATCAATTGCATGAGTAATTCTATCAATTGAACCTTGAAAACCAAGATTATCTTCAAAACCAATTCTTGTAGCATCTGGGTGAGTTAAATTTTGCTCAATAGCTTCAATTGCATCATTTAACGATTTAAAAAGATCGATAGCTGGTCTATCCACATCAATTGCTTTATTTGAATTAAACGATAATGGAGTTCCTTGATTTGTTGAAAAATCATCTGTTTCGCTATCATAAAGAGATATTTCGATTTTAGATTGCGATGAGGTTAAATCTCGAATTTCCATTTCTCCATGGCTATTAAGTTTTACATTAACTTTTTTATTTGCTTCATTAATCGCAGTTTGAAAATCTCCATTACCTTCAGTTCCTGCAAGTGCAATTGCGGTAACTTCGTTAAGTTGTTGATATGTAAAATCTTCAGCTCCTCCATCGAGTTCAAAACTTGCTCCGTTAATTGTAACCGTTGTCGAAGTTTCATTAAAAGTTAAAGTTGTTTGCACCTCATCGCCATTGATATTCTTCCCATCGAGATTTAAAGTTCTTCCCAAAAGGGATCCAGAAGCAACCTCGCTAAGTTTGGTTTTTGAAGTAGCAAAACCTTCATCAACTGAAACAAATTGTTGAATATTATTTTTTAAAACATTTCCATCTTTTTTAAATTGCATTTTATCGCCGATATTATCATCAATGCCATTTCGATGAATAAATTCAAAAGTTTTATCAGGCTCTAAATCTTGTAAATTCGTAACATCTTGAGTTGAACCAATCAAATTAAAATTCAGTTTAGAATTACCTTCGCTTTTATCTTCGATAATAAATTGCCCAGCATTATTAACTTCAACGGTAACCTCATCGTTAAATTGTAATTTAATCTCTTCTCTTAAATCCGCAACGGTCGTATTTTCTGGATCTGAAACTTCAAATTTATGTTTAAAAGTTGAACCGTCCGGACGAACTCCATTCATATAAAAAAATGTTTTTTCATCCGTTCCCGTTAAATCTTTAATCGAATCTTCAGGCTTAATATAATTTTCTTGAGGCGGATCAAGAGCTAAATCTGTTAAATTTAGTTTTTGAACATTTGTTGAAATCGAACTATGAACATTACGATCATAACCTAAAAAAAGAGATTGTCCATCGATACTATATTCTTGAGTTTGAAATTTATCGATTTTAATTGACATTTTTTTATCATTGCCTTGATAATTCCCATTTTGGTCAATTGGTGGAATTTTATTTTTTGTTCCTCCAAAAATATATTCACCATTAACTTGTGTATTTGATAATTGCACAAGAGATTCTTTAATCGCTTTTAATTCCCCTGCCAAAGCTTCTCGGCTGGTTGTGGAATGTTCTCGACCTCCATATCCCAATAATTTCACTTTAAATTGTTCTAAACCTTGAGTCATTGAATCTAAAGTCGTATCGGTATATTGGGCAGTTGCTTTCGCATTTTCTGCATTTTCTTTTAAATGACTTATTAGCGAAATATCATTGTCAAGTTCTAAATTTTTCTTAAATATATTCGAATCTTCAAAACCTTGACTAATCTTTTTTCCTGTTGTAAGTTTTTTACTTGTTTTATTTATCTCATTTTGAAGACTTGAATTATAATATGATGAAATCGTATTAATCATTTTTTAACCTCCTTTTTTATAAAATTTCATGAAGTTTATTTGCTAATTTCATTTGATTTTCCAGTTCGTCCCAATCTTTTTCAATAATTAGTTTTTTTAATTTTTCTAATTCATCTTGAAAATAGGAAATCGATTCAAGTAAATTCTCTCGATTTTGTTGAAAAATATCTCGCCACATTTTTGGAGAACTTTTTGCTAAACGGCTCATATCTCTAAAACCACCTGCGGATAAATTTAAAATTGCATCTCGCTCTTCCTGTGCCATAACCGAATTTGCCAAAGAATAACTAATAACATGTGGAAGATGACTAATCCAAGCAATATGTTTATCATGCTCTTCCGAGTTCATATAAATTATTTTCATTTTCAGGAATTGAAAAATATCTTTTGCTTTTTGAATATGGGTTTGACCGCTTTTTTCAATATCACATAAAATAACAATTTTATTTTGATATAAATCTTTTAGAGCTGCGATTGGTCCATTTTTTTCAGTTCCCGCCATTGGGTGAGCTGGAATAAAATTATTTTGAATTGATTTTGGGATCGCTTTCACAATTTCAAATTTAGTGCTTCCCATATCAATAATTGTTGTTTTTGGTGAAATAAGATTTTCTAACTGTTTTAGAAGTTCAATAATTCCAACAACAGGAATTGCCAAAAATAAAATATCACTTTTACAAATAGTTTCTAAATCAACGACCTCATCGACAAGTTGAAGTTTTAAAGCTTCTTTTCTGTGATTTGGGTTTCGGTCAAAACCAACAATTTTATAATTTGGATTTTCTCGTAAAGTTAAACCGAGAGAACCTCCAATTAAACCAAGCCCAATAATTCCTATTGTGATTTTTGACATTAATTATTCTTTGTTTTCAAAGATTTCTATTTTCTCAATAATATCAAATTGCTCAATTGAATCTAAAACTTTAAAGCTCTCTTGATCATTTTCTTCAATTGCTCCAAAAGTTGTATGAACTCCGTCAAGATGAGGACACTCAACAAAACAGATAAAAAATTGACTACCTCCGGTATTTGGTCCAGCATGAGCCATCGACAAAGTTCCTTTTTTATGTTTATGTGTATTTATATCTGTTTCACAAGGAATTTGCCAATCTGGACCGCCCGTTCCTGTTCCTTCTGGGCAACCGCCTTGAGCCATAAAACCGGGAATAACTCTGTGAAAGTTTAGGTTATTATAAAAACCAGTTTGAGCCAAATGTGCAAAGTTAGCAACAGTATTTTTAACCTCATCGTTAAACAGTTTAATCCAAATTACACCTTTATTTGTTGTAATTTTTGCAAAATTCAATTTTGAAATTTCGTCCTCTGGTAGATTATAAATTTTTTGTTCTTTTCCGAAAAACATTGATAAACTCCTATTTATTATTTAAGATATAAAATCGGTTAATAAAAATAAAATCAAAAGAAATTATCTATTTTGATTTTTAGTGTTAATTTTGATAACATTGTATTTAAATTTTATAATAAAAGGTAGTAGCTTGGATTTACTCAATAATTTACTTCGTGTGAAGAAACATTTTCATAACTCTTTAATTGCAAAGCAGTTTAATTGTTCTGTCGATGAGGTAAAAATTCTCCAATTTTTAACAAAATCATATTTAGAAGATCAGACTTCCGTCGAAATTTCTGTAATTTTAAATAATATTTTTAAAAGCAAAACTTTGCAAGACAAATTTAATAATTTACAATTTTTAATAAATTTAAACAAATATGGTTTTGTTGAATTAAACACAGGATTTAGTTTTGGTGAGTCAAGATTTAAAAGAAGAAAATATAATTTATTAGAGTTGCTTAATGGTTCTGCGAATTTAAGTAAAGAATTTATTTTTATTTTGGAAAATGGCGATTATCAAATTATTCATTCGATTCCAGAAACTCCATTTGAAAATATATTTGAGTTTCTTGACAATAAATTTAAAAAATTAACTCTTTTTATTGACCGACCTTTTGAGCAAGAAATAATTATGAAATTAGCTAAACGAATTGATGAAAAAATTAATCTGCGATTAGAAAAAAGTTCAATTGATATGAAGTTAGTCAATCTTTTATCAAAGTTAAGTTTTGATGAAGAGTTAGTTTTTTTAGCAGTTTTAAGCGAGGAATACCAATATTTTTCAAATTATGTAAGTGAAGATTTTAAGCCAAATATTTTAAGAACAGACTTTCGAGATTTAACAGCTTTGTTAGATTTAATTTCCTTTAAAGAAATGGATCGTTTCACAAAAAAAAATATATTTGAACCTGAAGGATATTTATTTAAAAATAATTTACTTGTAATAAATGACAGCTCTATTTTTGAACAAATTACAGGTGAAAATAGTGTGAGTGTTTCAGAAAATATTTTAAATCAAATAGAATCTAAAACAAGAAAAAACAAAAGAACCTCCAAGAAAACAAAGTTACGAAATATTATTGAACAGCAAGATATTTTTGAATTAATCGAGCCAAAAACAGGTTTAGAAGAAATTATTCTTCCTGAAAAACAGCGAACTATTTTTAAAACAATTATTCGGCAACTTGATAAAAAAGTGGTTGAAAGATTGATAAAATGGGGAATTAAAAAGAAAAATAGCATTATAACTTCCAAAATTATTTTTCATGGAAAACCTGGCACAGGAAAAACTGCTTCGGCGATAGCTTTAGCGAAAGATTTAAATCGAGAATTATTGCATTTTGATTGCTCTAAAATTTTATCGATGTATGTTGGCGAAAGTGAAAAAAATGTTAGATTAATATTTGATACTTACAAAAATATTGTGAAAGAAAGTGGGGCTGAACCTATTTTATTATTTAACGAAGCTGACCAATTTTTAACAATGAGAACAAGTGCAGCTTCAGGTTCTGTTTCCCAAATGTATAATCAAATGCAAAATATTTTCCTTGAACAGATTGAAAACTTTGAAGGAATTTTGGTTGCAACTACAAATATGATTGATAATTTAGACAAGGCTTTTTCAAGAAGATTTAATTATAAAATTGAGTTTAAACCGCCAACCGAAAAAGAGAGAATTGAAATCTGGAAAAAACATTTACCTAAAAATGCAACTTTTTCAGAAGATTTTTCAGTTGAGAAATTAGCCAAATATAATTTAACAGGTGGGCAAATAGATTTAATTATGAAAAATACAGCTTTTAAAGTTGCGACTAAAGAAAATCCAGTTTTTGAGCTTTCAGATTTTATCGATGAGGTTCAGCAAGAATTAAAAAATAATTTTGATAATGATCGAGTTATGGGATTTTTAAAAGATTAGTATTTTTCTAAAATATGCAAAAATTCCAAAGTTGAACTTTGTTTATAAGTTCTGTTTTTATTTGCTTTAAATCGTTGATATTTTTTGGTTTTCAATTCATATTTTCCATATTTTTCCATAATATTTTGAATTTCTTTATGAGCTAACAAACCTTCATTATTGTAGCTCAGAAATATATATTGGAATTTTGCATTTTTAATTAACTCTTCAAAACTATTTAAAACATTATTTTTTTGAGAAAAGGTTGAACGATTATATTTTGGCAAACCTGTTTTGCCTTTTGGAGTAAAAGGTTGATATTTGGCAATAGTATTTAATAAATGATAATTTGCTCCATATTGTCGTTGATTATAAGGTGGATCTAAATATAAAATATCACCATTAATTTTTTTTATTAATTGATTACTATCTTCATTAAAAACTGCATGTTTTTTGTAATCTTGAATAAATTCGGCTCCTTTTAAAACAAGATTTTGAGAAGCAGATTTTTTAAAGTGTTTTAAAAAAGATCCATAAACGGAAGCAGTATTTGCAACTTTATCGGCACTTTCAATTAATGAAGCGAGGAGAAAAAAATATAAATCTTCATCAATAATATTTTTTTCTTTCCATTCCTCAATCTTAATTCGAATAGTATCTATTTTTTGACAATTAAAATCTGTAAAATATTTTCTGCCCTGCAAACAGTAATTTTGATAAATAAAACCAGAATTAATTAAAGGTAAATTATTTAATTCTTGGATAAATTCATCTTTATTATTTAAGGGAGTGCTGTTTTGAATATAATTACGATTTAGAATATAACTAAAATATTCTAAATCATTTGAAATAACTTGTTTTACATCTTTTTTAAAAGTTCTGCCAATAATTCCTGTTCCAGCGAAGATATCACAAAAAACTTTATTTGACAAATTATCATTAATTTTATGGATAATTTCATCTTTTATCCAAGAAGATAATTTTAATTTACTTCCAATATAATTCAAATTAAAAAATTATTTAGATTTTTGTTCGATAATTAAGCGTTTGTAATGATGCTCGCTATATAAGATATCTTCAAGAAACAGACGATATAAATATCGAATGTTATCTCCGTCAGATTTATTTGACTGGAGATAACATTTAAAATCCTTTTGTAATTCAATAGGTACTAT
>OFBB01000145.1_pt1 | contig 11292 bp, 12 predicted proteins | sample 1520401 | NCBI WGS metagenome assembly OFBB01 (sample SAMEA3696446, study PRJEB22514) | metagenome | biome: water; feature: marine; material: hydrothermal vent | place: Pacific Ocean | collected 2014-08-12 | depth 1521 m | reverse complement strand
TTCCATTAGTACATGATGCTATGAAAAAAGCTCAAGATGCAACAGGTGATGCTAAAATATTTTCAATGAATATTACTGCTGATGACCATTATGAAATGTGTGCAGGAGCTGATTTTGCACTAGAAGTATTTGGTGAAGATGCTCCAAGACTTGCATTTTTAGTTGATGGTTATGTTGGTGGTCCAGGTATGGTAACAACTGCTCGTCGCCAATATCCTTCACAATATTTACATTATCATAGAGCTGGTCATGGCGCAATTACATCGCCATCTTCAGTTCGTGGTTATACTGCGTTTGTATTAGGCAAGTTGTCACGTTTAATGGGCGCTTCTGGTATCCACGTGGGTACAATGGGCTTCGGTAAAATGGAAGGTGGCCCTGATGATAGAAATATCTGTTACATGCTAGAACAAGAAGAATGTCAAGGACCTTTCTATTTCCAAAAATGGTACGGAATGAAGCCAACTACTTCTATTATTTCTGGTGGTATGAACGCTCTACGTCTTCCAGGCTTCTTTGAGAACCTAGGTCACGGTAACGTAATCAACACTTCTGGTGGTGGTTCTTACGGTCATATTGATTCTCCTGCAGCAGGCGCTAAGTCACTACGTCAAGCATATGATTGCTGGATGGCTAAGGCTGACCCAATTGAATTTGCTAAAGATCACAATGAATTTGCTCGTGCATTCGAGTCGTTCCCTGGTGATGCAGATTCTCTATACCCTGGTTGGAGAGACAAGCTAGGTGTTCACAAGTAAACCTTGTAACTCTTAGTTATAAAAAGCCTCTGCTACATGCAGGGGCTTTTTTTTCTAAGAAACACTTACATAAGCAAGAATAACGCCTTTTGCTTATGTAAGTGTTTCAAGCCATACAAGCCACTACATTAAGGAGTGGACAACATTAATTAAGGATAGAACTATGTCAGATTTCGATATCAATCAATTTAAAATTAAATTAGAGCCATTTTACGAAGCACAATCAAACGAGGCAGAACTTTACACTGCAGCATACAATGCACGCCTACCAGTGATGGTTAAAGGCCCAACAGGTTGTGGTAAGTCTCGCTTTATTGAGCACATGGCATACAAACTAGGAAAACCTATTATTACTGTTTCTTGTAATGAGGATATTACTGCATCTGACTTAATCGGCCGATACTTACTTGATGCAAATGGCACTCGCTGGGTAGATGGTCCGTTAACACTAGCAGCACGTCATGGTGCTATTTGTTATCTTGATGAGATTGTAGAGGCACGTCAAGACACTATGGTGGTTATTCACTCGTTAACAGATCACCGTCGTGAGTTAATGTTAGACAAAAAAGGTGAGCTAGTTAAAGCGCACCCTGATTTCCAATTGGTGATCTCGTACAATCCTGGTTACCAGTCACTCATGAAAGACCTTAAGCAGTCAACCAAGCAGCGCTTTACTGGCATGGATTTTGATTATGCTTCAGCTGAGCTTGAAGCTTCAATTGTTACCACAGAGTCAGGTGTGGATGCTGATACGGCGGCTAAGCTGGTGAAGCTTGCACAAACAACGCGTAATTTGGTTGGTCACGGCCTTGATGAGGGCGCATCAACACGTTTGCTTAATTATGCGGGAACACTCATCGCTTCAGGCGTTGAAGTTAAAGATGCGTGCCATATGGCGCTTGTTTGCCCAATTACTGATGATGTAGAGGTTCGCACAACCATGGGTGGTGCAATTGACGCTATCTTTGGTTAGAGATCAGTTAATAACGTGACTGTGGAAATCCTATACCAGCCCCTAGATTGTTCATTTGAATCAGTTCAAGAGGTTTTTTCTTTAAATATTGAGCAAGCAACTGAAAAACTCTCTGAGAAAAGTCTGAGTGAATATTATAAAGGTGCAGAGTTCTTGTCTAAGATTGGACAGGGCGACAAACTTTCGATCGCCTTCCTTAAGACAATGCCTTGGGCGGGGGAGTACTTTGGCGATGGCAGTATTAAGAAAATTGTTGATTTCGCCTATAATAAGATTTGTAGAACCCCTAATAAGCCAGCAGTTGAAGGTTTTTTAGATAGTTTTATTATTGTTGTTGAGCATATCAATAAAGATCAACTAGATGAGTACCTGGATTTGATTGAATACCATTTATCTGAAACAACTTTTTCAATTCATGGTATTCATGATACGCATGCATCGCCCTCATTAAAGGCGATGCTTGGTAATATGCGCTTATTGTTAGAGCAATTAGAATTTAATGGTATTTATGAGTGGATTAATTACGGTCTTAGATATTTTCGAGATCATCCAGAACGTCAAGAAGAATATTTTTCACTTTCTACGGCTGATTCAAAAGCAGTGTTTCAGCGCCAACGAAAAGGTTTATTGTTTTCTGATATTGAGCGTCCAATCAACTTGTTTCAACGCGCACTATGGAAGACGGATTTTATGTACGCCCCGTATTCACCAGACTTTGAAAAATTAGAACATTTTCACCCTTATTTAGAAGACGATGTTATTCGTTTACCTGATATTTATGAAGAATTAAATGGTGTTAATGCTTGCCGACGCTATATGGCTTTGGTGGCGCATTTGATCGCACATCATCAATTTACCACTAAGATTGTAGCTGACAATGTGTCACCACAACAGCGATTCTTTACCGAAGTATTTGAGGATGCACGTGTTGAATATTTAGCTATACAGGAGTATCCCGGTTTAAAACGTTTGTGGTTAAGTTTAATACCGATAGTTGATGAATTTGATTGCGATGATACACAGCAATCTTGTTTGCGCCATCGAGCTATAATGTTGACGCGTGCACTGATTGATGACAACCACCCATACAAAAATCCGATTATTTTAGAATATGTTGAGAAGTTTAAGGTTTTAATGGCTAAGGGTGTGTCAACATCATCAGACAGTTTGAGTCTTGGATTGGGTTATTTAATTAAAACTAGAAGTGCATCTGATGCATTAGGAAAAATTTACTTTAAAAATACTGAAGTGACTTACCGTGATGACAATCGTTCAATATGGTTGTTTATTGAAGAATTTGACGAAGAAGACAATATTTTTGAGCGTCAAAAAAAATCTGAAGACGAAGACGAAGACCAGGTTGAAGTCATACCACCTCATTATTATGATGAATGGGATTATGCGCACAAGTCTTACAAGCCTGATTGGGCGGCGGTTTATGAGAGGCTTCATACACATACAGATGCCTCTAAAATTGATCGAATTTTAGAAAAACATTCAGCGTTAGTTAAACAGCTTAAAAAAGTGTTGGATTTACTTAAGCCGCAAAATAAAAAACGCATAAGGTATCAAGAAGAGGGTGCAGAGCTAGATTTGGATATTGCACTTAGAAGTGTAATTGATATTAAAAACGGCACTCAGCCAGACACACGAATTAATGTTGATTTTGAACATGATTCTCGCAGTGTATCGGTTTTATTGTTGCTTGATCTATCGCAGTCTCTGAATGAAGTGGTTGGTGATACAGGGCAAACTATCCTGGAGCTTTCACAAGAGGCGGTATCACTTTTAGCATGGGCGGTAGAGCAGCTTGGCGATAATTTTGCTATTGCTGGATTTAATTCAGATACTAGACAGAAGGTGATGTATTACCACATTAAAGGCTATAGTGAGCATTGGGATGAAGCAGTGAAGTCGCGTCTAGCCGACCTTAAAGCTGAACTTTCAACGCGCATGGGTGCGGCTATTCGTCATGGCGCGCATTATCTAGATATGCAGCAAAGCGACAAAAAATTAATGCTAATCTTAACGGATGGTGAGCCAGCTGATATTGATATGCACGACCCCAAAGCGTTGATTCAAGATGCACATAAAGCAGTGCAAGAGGTTCAGCAGAAAGGCATGTATCCGTATTGTATTAGTTTGGATAAAAAAGCAGATGAATACATTGCTGATATTTTTGGTAACAATTATTCTGTTATTGATCGTATTGAATCTTTACCAAAAGAATTGCCACAGCTATTCTTATCATTGACTAAATAATGTTTACTAATACAGTTACCGCCACTATCGAATTTGATTACCAGGGCCAACACTATGATTTAAAAACAGTGATTGATATTGATCATATTATTCATCACGAAGATTTCTTTAATTCGGTTTATACCTCTATTGCGCGCGCCAATGATATAGGCACTTATTCATACCAACTTGAAGTAATGCTTGATCAAGAAATTAATTTTTCTAATGAAAAAGGTTGTGTTGTAGGCTGTGTTAATAATGGAAACTTAAACTTAGACTTACTAAGAGAGAGTTATCAAAAAGCTGAATGTGTTCCTAAGGTTGAGTTGATTATGCACAAACACTTTACTAAAGATCAGTATAGCGAGCAAATTATCCAGGCATTAATGGAAGCCTATTTAGAGGGTAAATAATGGAAATTGATGGCGTGATAATTGAACTTGATAATGAAGGGTATTTAATTGAACCCAGCCAATGGAATCGAGAAGTAGCAATTGAATTAGCAACAAAGGAAAATCTAGAGCTTAACGATGAGCATTGGATTGTTCTTGATTTGATGCGTGATTTCTATAAAGAAAATGGTGTTGCATCTGATGTCCGTCATATTTTTAAGCAATTAGGTGTGGATCTGGGTATTAGTAAAAAAGAAGCAAAAGCTAAGTTATTCTCCTTATTTCCTTATGGCTATGTACAGCAAGCTTGTAAGATTTCCGGAATGAGACGTCCAAGAGGCTGGAGCACTGGCTAGTATTAAGAGAAGTCTTGCTCTACAAAATCCAAGTCAATTTGGATATTAGAACTATCTAGTAATTCCAAGCATTTTGGTACCGCTAAGAATACCGCACCTAAACACACCCCAATCGCATCTGGCTTGCCAGGCAAGTTAATAATTAAACTTTTACCACGCGTACCTGCTGTCTGACGTGACAAAATAGCCGTAGGCACTGTTCGTAATGATACGTTGCGCATTTGCTCTGCAAAGCCATCAAAGATACGCTCACATACGGCGTGTGTTGCTTCAGGAGTTACATCTCGTGTAGTTGGGCCAGTACCACCAGTGGTGAGAATCAAATTGCAATTTTTATTATCTGCAAAATCAATTAGTGTGTGTTCAATTAAAGCTTGCTCATCTTCAATGATGATAGTATCTATCTCATAAGGTGAGAGCAGGGCGTCTTTAATCCAAGCTTGCATAGCAGGGCCACCAATGTCTTCGTATTCGCCACGCGCTGCACGATCAGAAATAGTAATAAAGCCAACTTTAATTTTTGTGTTGTTCATAATTAGTTTGGGTTAGCCTCCAGTAACAGGTGGATAAAATGCCACTTCATCATTATCACTTAGTTGAGTAGAGTCATTCGCGATTTCATGATTAACGGCGCAAAGAATATTATTTGGAAAATGCTGTTCACCATATTTGTCAATCAGTAGTAATCTTAGTGCATTGACCGTCATATTTGTACTGGCGGGGATATTTTCATTGGCGATTTTAAGTGATTCTTTGAGTGAAGCGAAATATAAGATCTTCATCCGCCAATCTCCACCATTTGCGCACTGTCGATGTTGCTAATGTCGGTATCAAATTCGTGCTTTTCAGGCTTATGGTTAATGGCATTTATAATCATGGTTTTAATGTCATCGTCATTCATGCCTGATCTCAGTGCATCACGCAGGGAAACAGAATTCTTCTGACCAAGACATAAGATTAATTGCCCTTTAGCGGTTAGCCTGACACGATTACAACTACTACAAAAATTATTAGAAACTGCCGATATCGTGCCCACAGACGAGTGGGTATTTTCAATTAAATAGCCTTTAGCAGGACCTGCCGTTTGTTTAGATTTAATAGTAATCAACCGATCTGGCAAGTGTGTGTGTATTCTTTTTAAGATATCGGCTTCACTATAGTGATGATCAACCGCGTCAATACCCGCTGTGCCAATTGGCATGGTTTCAATGAAACGAATATCAAGTTTTCGCTCAATAGCAAAATCGACCATGGCTTCAATCTCATCGTCATTAATGCCACGCATCACCACCATATTGAGTTTGATAGGGCCCATGCCTGATTCAATAGCGGCGTCTATCCCTTGGATAACTTTGTCTAAATCACCGCCACGAGTAATTTGATTAAATCGCTCTTTATCAAGCGAGTCAATGGAGATGTTGGCTCTATTAATACCAGCTGATTTTAGTTGGCTGGCAATGGGTGCTAGTAAGTGTGCATTAGTTGAGATTGGGATATCGTTAATAGCTGGAATTTCACCGAGCATCAAAGCCAAGCTAAGGATGTCTTTGCGCAGTAACGGCTCACCACCGGTAAGTCTAACTTTGGTGACACCCAGTTCACTGAATAATCGCACAATTTTTGCAATCTCTTCATAAGATAGGATCTCATTTCGAGTGGTGTCGGTGATATGATCTTCATCACGACAATAGTGACAACGATAGTTACAATGATCCGTTACCGATACCCTAAGGTAGGTAATGTTGCGATTAAACGGATCAATTAATTGTTTCATGTTTACGCTTTCCAGTCTCCAGACTTTCCACCAGATTTTTCAAGTACTTGGGTTTGGCTAATCACCATGCCACGATCAACTGCCTTGCACATGTCATACACAGTGAGTGCTGCCACACTGGCCGCAGTCAGTGCCTCCATTTCCACGCCAGTCTTACCATCAAGCTTGGTGGTGGCGATAATCTCAACACTCGAATCTTCAGTATTGGCACTCAGCTCCACACTGACCTTGGTTAGCATTAGAGGGTGACACAATGGAATAAGGTCGGCACACTTTTTAGCCGCTTGAATGCCAGCGATACGTGCCACCGCTAAAACATCACCTTTTTTGTGTTGACCAGAAGTAATCAACTCTAAGGTTGATGGCTGCATGAGTACCACTGATTTTGCTACAGCAATACGGGTGGTAATAGCCTTGTCAGATACATCGACCATTTGTGCATCACCTTTATCGTTAATATGGGTTAGTTTGCTCATAGGGTTAACTCAGTTAATGAATAATAATTTAGCACCTCTCCCTGGGAGAAGGTGCTGTTTTCTGGTATTTCTACTAAGCCATCAGCCCAAACCACAGAGCTTAATACATCTGAACCTTGTTTGGGGTAGAGATTGGCTGAAGCAGGAATTGTAGAATGGTCTAATTTTACTCTGACAAACTCACGTCGTGGCCTTGGCCTGCGCCAATCAAAGTTAGTTTGCACTTGAGTGGTTTGATTTTTATGGTTACTAACACCTTGCATCTTTTTAATAAAAGGCCGTGCGAATAAGAAGAACGTCACCATGGCTGACACTGGGTTACCAGGCAAGCCAATAAAGGCAGCTTTGCCAACATGACCAAAAGCCAATGGCTTACCTGGTTTCATTTTAATGCGCCATAAAGATAACTTACCGAGCTTTTCTACTGCGGGCTTAACATGATCTTCTTCGCCAACAGAGACACCACCGGTGGTCATAATTAAGTCGCAATCGGATGCCAAAATTTCTAAAGCCTTACAAGTTGAATCTAGGCTGTCTTTGATATTGCCTAGATTAATTACTTCACAATTTAGTTGTCTGAGTAGGGCGACAAGCGCATAGCGATTAGAGTTATAGATTTCACCCCTGTTTAAAGCATTGCCAGGCTCAACCAATTCATCACCAGTGAAAAATACACCAACCTTAAGTTTTTTAAAGACTTCCAGCTCAGCCACACCAACAGAGGCAGCCAGCGCAACATCTTGCGGTTTCAGTTGTAGGCCAGCTCGTAAAATTACATCATCGACTTGAATATCATTACCCATCGGTCGAATGTTTTCATCCAATGATAGGGGGCGCCAAATTTCGATACGATTACCATCGTCTGAAACTTCACACTCTTCTTGCATGATGACAGTATTGGCACCTTGTGGGATTGGTGCGCCAGTAAATATGCGAGCAGCACACCCAGGGGAAAGCGTGTTACCTATGCTACCTGCGGGGATTCGATCAGTAACTTCAAAACTAACCCCGCCTGGGGTATTAACTTGATCTTCTTTAAGGTTGATGGCGAAGCCATCCATCGCAGAATTATCAAAATCAGGCACATTAATGGCTGAGCATACATCTTGTGCCAGTACCTGATAGAGTGAATTATCAAGCGATACAAGATGTGTATTGGTGTTGATTACTACTGCATTAAGCAGAAAATCTAGGGCCTCATCCATTGCTAATAAAGGCTGTTGTACTTGATCGCAGCCGCAATCAACTTCTTGATTTTTCATAATAAATATAACTCAAACTGATGAATTGATTGTATCATAGAATGCTAATATAATCTAATATCGTTATAACTGATAAGCAACAATAGACCTAATAAAATGATTGATAAAAACAATATTACCGCTGTTATTCTCTCTGGAGGACGTTCAAGCCGAATGCAGGGTGAGGACAAAGGCCTGATTTTGCTAAATGACAAACCGCTGATTAGTTATGTGGCTGATGTGGTTAATAGCAAGGTGGTTCGATTATTGATTAGTGCCAATCGAAATATTGACGCATATCAAAAATATGGAGAAGTGATTAGCGATGAGTTATCCGATTTTCAAGGACCATTAGCCGGCATTGTTAAGGCGATGTCAGTGGTCAGTACGCCGTACTTATTAGTGCTACCTTGTGATAGTCCATTGGTTAATGAGATAGTGATTGATCGATTAATTCAGTGTATGACAGACAAGGATATGGATATCTGTGTTGCTGGTGATGGTGTACGCATACACCCAACTTTTGCGTTAATAAAAACCAGCTTAAAAGATAATTTATTAGATTTTTTAGACTCTGGCGAGCGTAAATTAGGTTTGTGGATTGAGCAGAATGATTTTCAAAAGGTAGATTTCTCAGATCAGCCTAAAGTGTTTATTAATTTGAACAATCCGCAGGATTTCGATAAGATTTAATCCCAACTGTCGCTTTGATCTTCGTCTGTTGTTTTAGATTCAACCCATTTACTAGAGCTTTGAGTATGCTCTTTTTTCCAAAAAGGCGCTTGAGTTTTTAAATAATCCATAATAAATTCACAAGATTCAAAGGCTGATTTTCTGTGTTTGCTGGTGGTAATCACCAATACAATTTGATCATTAACCATAAGATCACCGATACGATGAATGATGGTGATATTGCCTAGCTGCCAGCGCTGATGTGCTTGATTGGCGATTGACACAAGGGCCTTTTCAGTCATCTGTGGGTAGTGTTCAAGCGTCATCTTGGTGATGGATTCGTTATCTAAATCACGCACCGTACCCACAAAACTAACCACAGCGCCAATATTGCTATCATCACCCTTGGCAAGATTGACCTCAGTGGTCAGATCAAAGTCTTGTGGTTGAATGATTATTTTATCCATGGGTTCATTTTAGCTTTTTGTGGTGTTTTTTATCAATATTTACGCTAAATATTATAAATTATTAATATAAAGTAAGAATTTTTGATATAATAAGCACACATTATCCAACGATGGATGATAAACAAACATAGACGTTTGCTTGGTTCTTTATTAAATTAAAGAAATTAAGCAAACGTTTTTTTTCGTCAATGAAAAGTTGCATTGATTGAGCCAGACGTAGTTGTCTATTTTTTTGGCATTGAGGCCTACGTAATTCTTTATTAAGGATTACGTAGGCTTTTTTTTGGAGTTTCAAGTGGAAGACAAATTCAATTTATTTTCATTTACAGGTAAATACCGCATATTGCATTTAACCTGGTTTGCTTTTTTTATGTCATTTGTGGTTTGGTTGGGTTTAGGTCCAATGATGCCGTTCATCAAAGAAGCCTTAGCACTTACTGATCAACAAGCAAAAGTCTTATTAATACTTAACGTAGGTTTAACCATCCCTGCAAGGATTGTTGTCGGCATGTTGGTTGATAAACTTGGCCCTAAGATTATGTTCTCATCGATCCTAGTTTTGGGTGGACTAATTTCAATTGCCTTTAGTTGGATGCAAAGCTATGAACAACTGGCTTTAATGAGATTTTTTGCTGGCTTTATTGGTGCTGGTTTTGTGGTTGGTATTCGTATGATTTCAGAGTGGTTCCCAGCCAAACAAACGGGTACTGCACAAGGTATTTATGGCGGTTGGGGTAATTTTGGTTCTGCCGGTGCTATGTTTACCTTGCCATTTGTGGCTGCCAGTTTTGGTGATGTGGATGGTTGGAGATACGCCATTACGATTGCCAGTGTGTTGGCGATTGTGTATGGTGTGATTTATTACTTCAATGTGTCTAACACCCCTAAGGGCTCCACTTACTTTAAGCCGAAGAAATCAGGCGCTATGGAAGTCACTAGCTTGGGTGATTTGATCTTGTACATAATGATGAGTATCCCACTTTATTTAGCCTTAGCGTTATTGACATGGAAATTGTCACCGGCTAAAGCTGGAATGATATCGTCAGAAACCACTTGGTTAGTGTACTCGGTGTTAGTCGCAGTTTTTATCTTGCAGTTGGTTAAGATCTGGCATGTTAATGCGGAATTTATCAAAAACCCAGTACCTGAACAGAGTCGTTATCATTTTAAGCAAGTGGCTATTCTTGACTGGGCCTACATGGCGACCTTTGGTACCGAATTAGCGGTAGTATCAATCCTGGCTATGTTTTATGTTGATTGGTTTGAATTGCCTAAGATTACTGCCGCGCTATTAGCAGGTGTGTATCCGTTTATTAATCTATTTGCTCGACCGGGCGGTGGTTGGATCAGTGATAAAATCGGTCGAAAACTAACCTTGATGATTGCCTTTGCTGGTATCGCCACTAGTTTTCTAGTACTCGGCAATGTTGACAAAGACACTTGGTCTATTAGCTGGGTGGTTGGTCTAACAATTCTAGGCGGTATTTTTTCTCAAGCAGGATCAGGCGCAGTATTTGCTATGGTACCATTGATCCAAAGACGCCTAACCGGGCAAATTGCCGGCATGGTCGGTGCTTTTGGTGCTGCTGGTTCGGTAATGTTTTTAACGGTAAACTCATTGGTAGAATACGATGAGTTCTTTATGTTGATTGGTATCGTTGCTGTGAGTGTATTGGTATTGATTATGTTGTTCTTGGATGAACCAAAGAATCAAATGACAGAGGTGTTGGATGACGGCACAGTTGAGATTATTAAATTAAATTAATGAATAAACTAAAGCTCAGTTTTCAATCCAATACTCAGGCAGGAATTAAGCCTGAGAATCAGGATGCTTGCGGTTTTTACATTCCAAGTTCTCCGGTGTTGGATAATAAAGGCATAGTAGCGGTTATAGCAGATGGTGTCAGCGCTTCAGAGAAGGCTAAAGATGCCAGCGCATGTT
>OFBB01000143.1_pt1 | contig 11353 bp, 14 predicted proteins | sample 1520401 | NCBI WGS metagenome assembly OFBB01 (sample SAMEA3696446, study PRJEB22514) | metagenome | biome: water; feature: marine; material: hydrothermal vent | place: Pacific Ocean | collected 2014-08-12 | depth 1521 m | reverse complement strand
TGTGGTGATGGATTTTATCGCGCAAGCACAGTCACATTTAATGTCTAATCAGTACGAGTCATTAATGAAAAAGGCTGGTTTAAACTAGAAACAAGGTAGGGAATTATGAAAGTAAGAGCATCAGTAAAAAAGATTTGTATTAATTGCAAAATTATCAAGCGTCACGGTGTGGTGCGAGTAATTTGTAAAGAGCCTCGTCATAAGCAAAGACAAGGTTAATTGAGATTGACATTGAAAGACTCGCAACGTATAATTGCCGGTTTTTCGCGTTTTAATTTTTGTGTTGTTTTTCTAGGAAAAAATAATACAAATTTAGACTAAAAAAGTAGGATATAAGGAAAATATAAATGGCTAGAATAGCGGGAATTAACATTCCAACAAACAAACATGTTGTCATTGGCTTACAGGCAATCTTTGGTATCGGCGACACACGAGCAAAAGCAATTTGTGCAGAGCTTAAAATAGACCCAGCTACCAAGGTTTCTGACATCGCTGAAGATCAGATAGAAATGATTCGTAGTGCAGTTGCAGTATTTGAAGTTGAAGGTGACCTTCGTCGTCAAGTGGCAATGGACATTAAGCGTTTAAAAGATTTAGGTTGTTATCGTGGTATTCGCCACAGAAAAGGTTTACCACTTCGTGGTCAAAGAACTAAAACAAATGCCAGAACTCGTAAGGGTCCTCGTCGTTTAATTAAATAATCATAGGTAAATATTATGGCTCAAGCACCAGCAAAGAAAAAATCAAAAAAAGTCATTACTGACGGTATTGCGCATATACATGCAACATTCAATAATACTATCGTTATGATTACCGATCGTCACGGCAACGCAGTTTGTTGGTCAACAGCAGGCGGTTCTGGTTTTAGAGGTTCGAGAAAATCAACGCCATTTGCAGCTCAAGTAGCGGCTGGAAATTGTGGTGAAAAAGCAATGGCTTTCGGCATGAAAAACTTAGATGTTCGTGTTAAAGGTCCTGGTCCTGGTAGAGATTCTGCGATTCGTGGTCTTAATGCACAAGGGTTAAAAATTCAATCAATCACAGATGTAACGCCAATCCCTCATAATGGTTGTCGTCCTTCTAAGAAACGCAGAGTATAAGGATAAATTATGGCTAGATATACTGGACCAACTTGTAAATTAGCACGTCGCGAAGGCACGGACTTATTTCTAAAAAGTGGCATTAGATCATTAGATTCTAAATGTAAATTAACTCAATTACCTGGTGTACACGGTGCCAATGCCCGTCGTCAAAAAGGTACTGAGTATGGTTTACAATTACGTGAAAAGCAAAAAGTAAGACGCATCTACGGCATCTTAGAAAAGCAATTCCGTCTTTATTACAAAAAAGCATCACAAAAGAAAGGTTCAACAGGTGAAAACTTATTGTCATTACTTGAGTGCCGTTTAGACAACGTGGTTTACCGTATGGGTTTTGGTGCAACACGTGCTGAAGCTAGACAACTGGTTTCACACAAGTCAATTCTTATAAACGGCTCTATTGTTAACATTCCTTCTTACCAAGTGAGTGCAAATGATGAAATCTCAATTAGAGAAAAAGCCAAAAAACAAAGCCGTATTCAGCTAGCTGTTGAACTCGCTGAGCAATCAGGCCAAGTTGATTGGGTTGATGTAGACAATAAAGCCCTAAAGGGTGTATTTAAAAATGTTCCTGCTCGTGATGATTTATCATCAGATATCGCAGAACATTTGATTGTTGAATTGTATTCAAAATAAGGAAGTAATTATGCAAGGTAGTGCAAGAGATTTTTTAAAGCCAAAGTTAGTTGACTCATCAAAAACGGGTACTAACGAATACAGACTTATTCTTGAACCTATGGAAAGAGGTTTTGGTCATACATTAGGTAACGCCCTTAGAAGAACACTATTATCTTCTATGGTGGGTTCTGCAGTCACTGAAGTAGCCATTGACGGCGTAATGCATGAGTTTTCAACCATTGATGGTGTTCAGGAAGATGTATTAGACATTCTTTTAAACCTTAAAGAAGTATCGGTTGCACTAAATACAGCTGAAACTGCAGAAGTGGTTATTGATAAAAAAGGCCCGTGTGAAATCACCGTGGCTGATATCGAAGCAAACGGCACAGACATTACAGCGTTCAATGCAGATAAAGTCATCGCAACTGTGAATGCAGGTGGCCACATGCGACTAACACTTAAAATTGGTACAGGCATTGGTTACGATACAGCAGTGGCGCGTGATGACGAAGCATCAACCATTGGTGGTATGCAGTTAGACGCAAGTTTCTCACCGATTAAGCGTGTCAGTTTTACGGTAGAAGCAGCCCGTGTTGACCAAAAAGTAAATCTAGACAAGCTAAACATGATTATTGAAACTAATGGCTCGGTTGATGCAGAAGTAGCAATCAAACGTGCAGCGACAATCCGACAAGACCAACTGTCATCGTTTGTTGAATTAGAGTTAGTTGTAGAATAGGCAGCATTGCCAACTTCTGAGGACTTTGATCCACAGTTATTAGCAGCAGTTGATGAGTTAGAGCTAACGGTACGTAGTGCAAACTGTTTAAAAGCAGAGCAAATCTACTACATTGGTGACTTAATCCAAAAGTCTGAACAAGATTTATTGAGAACGCCTAACTTAGGTCGTAAGTCATTAAACGAAATTAAAGAAGTGTTAACTGAAAAAGGCCTAGATTTAGGTACAGCCATTGCAAATTGGCCACCAGTTGACTTAATGAATGAATAAGGAAATATAATGAGACATAGAAAGTCAGGTAGACAACTAAATCGTAACGCTTCTCATCGTAAAGCAATGTTTCAAAACATGGCAAACTCATTATTTCTACATGAAACAATCAGAACAACCTTGCCTAAAGCTAAAGAGCTTAGACGAGTGGTTGAGCCTTTAATTACCAAAGCGAAAACAGATTCTGTTGCTAATCGTCGTAATGCATTTGCAAAATTACGCGATGATGCTTCAGTAGCAAAGTTATTCACTGAACTAGGTCCGTTCTACAAAGAACGTCCTGGTGGTTACACCCGTATTCTTAAAGCCGGTTTCCGCACTGGTGATAAAGCACCAATGGCGATTATTCAATTGGTTGATTTTGACAGCGCTGCTAATGCAGACACCACTGATTCATAAAGGAAAATAAAACATGCCTTCAATTAAAGTAAGAGAGAACGAACCCTTTGATATTGCCCTTAGACGTTTCCGTCGTTCATGCGACAGAGCCGGTGTTATTACCGATGTTCGTAAGAAAGAATTCTACGAAAAGCAAACATGGGTTAACAAGCGAATGAAGGCAGCAGCGGTTAAGCGTACTCATAAAGAGATGGCTAAAAATCGCGTTCATCGCAAAAGAATGTACTAAGAAAAATCTTAACGCTTTATAGCGTTAGCAAATTTTTTCTTAAATTGCCGATACTTGTATCGGTATTTTTTTAATTTAACACTATTGATTTAAAACTATGTCAGAACTAAAAGCACGCGTTATTAACGATATGAAATCAGCGATGAAGGCAAAAGATAAAGATGCTCTCAGAGCGGTTCGTATGATTTTAGGCGCCATCAAGCAAAAAGAAGTGGATGATCGTATCGAGCTTGATGACACACAAGTATTAGCCGTTATCCAGAAAATGGTGAAGCAACGCAAAGATTCTATTTCACAATTCAAAGACGCAGGCCGTACTGATTTGGTTGAGGTTGAAGAAGCTGAGTTGGTGATTATCAATAACTACATGCCAGCACAACTGTCAGAAGCTGAAATTGCCACTGCTGTGGACAAAGCCATTGCCGATACTGGCGCATCTTCTATGCAAGACATGGGAAAGCTCATGGGTGTGTTAAAAGGTCAGTTAGGTGGTAAAGCTGATATGGGTATGGTATCTGCACTCATTAGATCTAAATTGTCTTAAGCTTATCTACTTGTTTGACTATTTTTAGTCAAAAATTTCGAAAATTTTGCTAATTAACCTCTAAAAATCATTAAATTTACCTAAAAATAGTATTTTTAGGTTTTTAACCCCTATATTTTCCATACTTTTTGTTAAAAAACGCTTATTTATGCCAATTTTCGGTAGTTTTTAGTGAAATTAACTACTAAAAGTAGTGATTATTGGTATTTTTATAAAAATATAGCATTCTTAAAATTTCCTAAATTTTTGTTTTATAATTAGGTTTTTGATTTAAGGGGGAATTATGAGAAAAATTCTAGTAGCATTGATATTGCTGAGTAATATTGTATTTGCACAAGTGGTGCCAGATTACGCTAAAGAAGCACGTTGGGCGAGTTTTGTTGAAGACGGTCTAATGGATGGCGATGTGGTTTGGTTAATAAATGGGGATCGAGAGTTCTTGACGATTTTGACCGAGTCTGAATCAGATTCTAGCAAGGTCGCTATTGTTATGCATGGGCTGGGTGTTCACCCAGACTGGATTGGTGTTATTCAACCTCTAAGATTGTCACTAACTGAGCAAGGCTATCACACGCTTTCTATTCAATTACCAGTATTGGCTAATGGGGTTGATGGAAAAGAATATGACGCCTTGAATGGGGATTCGGATAAACGAATACAAGCTGCCGTTGATTATATTAAAAGTACGGGAAAATCAGCTGATCTATTAGTTGCCCATAGTAGGGGAACAACAATGGCAACGCATTATCTTGCGAGTCACCTGAAGCACCCATTTAAAAAATTTGTTGCAGTTGGTATGAATGGAGGCTCTATACCTTATTTATCTGATATTACTATTCCGACTCTAGATCTTTATGGGACTGAAGATATTGATCCAGTTTTAACGACTGTAAAACAAAGACAAGCTGCCTCTATCCATAATACTAGATATAGTCAAAAACAAATTAAAGGCGATCACTTCTTTAATGATCAAAATGAATTACTTACACAGACGGTTGGCGATTGGCTGAAATAGTACCGTTATTATTACTGGGCGCTTTTTCTGGGTTTATTGCTGGCCTGTTAGGCGTGGGTGGCGGGCTGATTATGGTACCGGCTTTACTGTATTTATTGGCCGGCAGCACTGATCAGACTGTGCTCATGCACACAGCTGTTGGCACATCACTTGCAGCGATGGTTTTTACGTCAATATCTAGTGTTCTAGCGCACCATCAGCACGGCGCGATTCATTGGCACAATTGTAAACAACTAACACCGACTATTTTACTGGGTGCTTTTAGTGGTGCTTTACTCACTAAAGTGATGAGTTTTGATTTTATGCGAATATTTTTTGCACTATTTGAATTTAGCGTGGCTGCGATTATGTACTTTGGGCTCAGTAGTTCAGCCCATATAGATAATTTGAGTAAATGGGTGTGGCGTATAACGGGTTATATTATTGGGCTTATCTCAGCTATTGTGGGTATTGGCGGCGGCACCATGACCACGCCATTTTTAACTTATAACAATGTTGATATTAAAAATGCCATTGCCACCTCGGCAGCGGTGGGTATGCCAATTGCCATTGCAGGTGCATTAGGATTTATTGTCGTTGGTTGGGATGTACAAAGCGCCAGTGGTGGTTTGGGTTTTATTCACACTGAGGCACTGATAAGCATTGTGGCAATGAGTGTGTTATTTGCACCCTTAGGTGCCAAAGTAGCGCACAGCGTTGATGGCAAAAAACTCAAAAAATTCTTTGCAATATTCTTGGCTTTCTTAGGATTAAGCGTTATTGCTTTTTAAGGTAACAGGCAAGGCCTATTACCTATTACTAACCTTGCCAAGGTGGCGCAAGATCGTGATCCACATCTAAATGATCGAGTATTCTGGCCACCACAAAATTGACCAAGTCATCAATGGTTTTTGGATTTTGATAGAAGGCCGGATTGGCATCCATGATTACCACACCTAGTCGAGAAAGCTTGAGCATATTCTCCAGATGAATGGCTGAATACGGGGTTTCTCTAGGTACTAAGATGAGTTTCTTTTGCTCTTTAATCACTACATCGGCAGCGCGGTGCATGAGATTATCTGCTGATCCATGTGCAATGGCTGATAGTGTGCTCATGGTGCAAGGGCATACGACCATTGCGCGTGGTGGGTTAGAGCCCGAGGCAACGGGTGCGGTCCATTGGTTTTTAGAAAACACTTCAATTTGGCCATCTTTAGCCCCTAGATATTGAGTGAGATTTTTTTCAATGGCTTTGGTGTCGCTACCTAGGTTAAGGTCAGTTTCCATGGCGATCACGGTATTAGCCGCTTGTGAAATCATCACATAGATTTTCTCTTGAGATTTAACCAATTCTTTGAGCAGGGTAAGGGCATAAGGCATGCCAGATGCACCAGTAAGGGCAATTGCAATTGGCTTCACTTGTGCTCTCCAGAGTGTAAATTGGGTATTAGTTTGTTAAAAATATCATCAAAACTACCGTTAGACATGACCACAAAATGACCTTGGTTAATTTGGCTAAGTTGAGTAGCAATATCGTCAACTGAACTAAACAAACAATCTGTATCAAATAATTCGTCAATATTCCAGTCGGTATTCTCAGGTCTTAGAATCAATACTTGGTCGGCATCGGTAAGCGCATCAACTAAGCTTTGTTGGTGAAGGCCAGACTTCATAGTGTTAGACCTGAGCTCTAGAATAGCAATGATATTTTCAGTGCCCACTTTAGCCCGTAAGCCTTGAAGTGTGGTTTTAATCGCTGTTGGATGATGGGCAAAATCATCATACAAAGTAATATGACCAGTCTCATGTTTAACTTCTAAACGACGCTTTACGCCTTTGAATGTATTTAACGCCTCACAAGTTACATCAAATGGAACACCAATATGGTGCGCTGCATAAATAGCACCCAAGCCATTTTGCATATTATGTTCACCGAGTAAATTCCAATTAACAGTGTGCCCTTCAACATCAAAATGACTGCCTGTTTTGGTAGTGGTTAGTTGCTGAGTAGGCAAGGCCTGCTCAGTAGACCATAGGCCTTGCTTTAGCACTTCAGCGATGGCTTGATTGTTTTGTGGGTGAATGATGAGACCATCATTGGGTACGGTACGAAGCAGATGGTGAAATTGTTTTTGGATATCTTTGAGAGAATCAAAGATGTCAGCATGGTCAAATTCAAGATTATTGATCACTAAAGTTTTTGGGTGGTAATGTACAAACTTTGAGCGCTTATCAAAAAAAGCGGTGTCGTATTCATCGGCTTCGATGACAAAGAAGTTTGAATCGGTGAGTCGTGATGACACGCCAAAATCTTCAACCACACCGCCAATCAAAAAGCTGGGATTGTAGCCCGCGTATTCTAAGATACAAGCGAGCATACTCGCCGCTGTGGTTTTGCCGTGAGTGCCTGACACGGCTAATACCCACTTATCACGCAGGACGTTTTCACTCAGCCATTGCGCACCCGAAGTATAAGTGTATTGCTTGGTGAGAATTTCTTCCACACATTCATTGCCACGCGATAGGGCATTGCCAATAATAAAGACATCGGCTTTGGGCATGTCAGCCAGGTTATAGCCATGAGTGTAATCAATATTTTGCTCATCCAATTGCGTGCTCATCGGCGGATATATGCCCTGATCTTGGCCAGTAACTTTGTGGCCTAGTTGTCTGGCAATCAATGCCAGTGAGCCCATGAATGTACCAGCAATGCCTAAAATGTGTATGTGCATTGTTATTTGGCTTGAAATTTTAATGAAGCAGAGTTAATACAATAACGCTGTCCTGTGGGTGCAGGGCCATCAGGAAATACATGGCCAAGGTGCGCATCACAGTTTTTACATCTGATTTCTACGCGGGTCATACCGTGTGCGTTATCTTCGATTGAAGAGACACTGTCAGCCGTGGCAATGTCATAAAAACTAGGCCAGCCAGTGCCAGAGTCAAACTTAGTTTCGGATGAAAATAGCACTTGATCGCAGCAAATACAAGTGTAATCACCTTGCTCATGATGATTGACATATTGGCCAGTAAACGGTGCTTCCGTACCGCACTGTTGGGTGACTTTAAACTGTTCTGGCGTTAATTTAGATAAATCCATTCGTGTATTATATGGGCATTTAAACCATTCTTCTTCATAACCATGAAAAAGTATTTAGTTGGCGGTGCAGTTCGTGATCGCTTATTAGGCATTAGCGACAACAACACTGAGAAAGATTGGGTGATAGTCGGCTCATCGCCTGACGAAATGCTGGATCTTGGCTATCGTCAAGTGGGCAAAGAATTTCCGGTTTTTTTGCATCCGGGTACACAAGAAGAATATGCACTGGCTAGGTTAGAGCGTAAAGTTGGTAAAGGCTACAAAGGCTTTGAATTTGATACTTCAAAATCAGTCACACTTGAGCAGGACTTATCACGCCGTGATTTAACCATTAATGCAATTGCTGAGAAAGATGGGGAATTGTTTGACCCTTTTAACGGCCGAGAAGACTTAAACAACGGCTTGTTAAAACACGTATCTGACGCCTTTAGTGAAGACCCAGTGCGTGTATTACGTGTAGCACGATTTGCTGCACGATTTAAAGTATTTGGCTTTAAGGTAGCACACTCAACCCATCGATTGATGAAAGACATGGTCACCTCAGGCGAGGTCGATGCATTGACACCTGAACGCGTCTTTAAAGAGCTTGAGAAAGCACTGTCTTATGAAACACCGTCGGCGTTTTTTAAGGTGTTATCAGCTTGTGGTGCTGATGCAAGGGTTTTCCCGATGTTGAGTCATAGTGCACATACAACCCATGACAATGAGTTTGAATTTTTAGATCGTTTGAATACCTATAATCCAGTGATTAAATTTGCTGTTTGGTTGCATAATGAGCGCGTCGATACCATTGAGCAACTATGTCAGCATATTAAATGCCCTAAGGAATACACACAACTTGCAACACTAACGAGTCAGTGGCGAGTGATTGCCGATCAATTAGAGCAGCAAGATGCAGAAGGGGTATTGGCATTTTTTAATCGAACCGATGCACTCAGGCGCAAAGAGCGTTTTGAGCAATTACTTGCAATATTTGTTTTGTTGGGTATTGAGGTTGAGCCGATAAAGCAACTGTGTGATCAATTGGGTTCGATAGATATTGCTAGTCTTGATAAAAGCAATATTGCTAAGGCGATTCAGGATAAGAAATTGTCAATTATTGCGTTATTTTACAACTCGACAAAGTGAATCGTATTCACAATATTCACAAGCGCCTTTAGTCGGTAGCACTTCGGCATCACCTTGTTGATAATCTAAGCTGGTTTGGTCTAGTTGTTGTTGCCAGAGTTTGAGCTGTTGGTCCCAATCGGTGCAAGACTTTTGCCCAGAAGTTTTTTTAGGTAAAGAGTCTTTGTCTCTAGCCAAACCGGTGATACTAATTTTATCTGCTGCTGGCTTGATAAAGGCAATGCCATCAGCTGGATTGGTGGTGGCGTAAATGGGCAATTGCGGCTCTTTGATTGGATTTCCACACCAAGGGTTGCTTGGTAAGTTGCCGGTCTTGTAATCAAAGATAATGCGGTCGCCATTGTCCATTTCATCAACACGATCAAGGCGCGTGTTAAAGTGCAAACCAGCAACATTGGCTTCAATGGTTTGCTCAGTGGCAATCACTCTAAAGGCATCACGTTGTTTTTCGGTGGCAATGAATTTATGAATCAATTGTTGTAGTCGGTCGTGCTCAATTTGGGTAAAGCCGGAGCGTCCATAACGCTTTAATTCATTTTGAATGGCGGTATCGATGAGCTGATTTAATTTATCTTCACTGTAAGCGATCAAATCAGTAGAAGATTGTACTTGTCGATAGATAGATTCCAATACTTTGTGAACCACATCTCCTTGCTCTGCACGGTTAAGGCCGAGATGTGGTGCGTCAAATTTTTTGATATTAAGGCGATGGGAAAAGCCCTTAAAGGCGCAAGCCATTTGGTCTTTTAGAATGCCCACACCGCCACTCACCTGCTTGTCAACTAGTGGCGCGGCTTGAGTATCGTTAATGGTTTCTAATAGGGCGGGCTGATGTGGCTGTTTGGGTGTTTCGATTTCGTTATTAAAAGGCAGTAGCGGTGATCTGTGTTGCTCGCTTTCAAAGTGAGTTTTGGCATAAGAGAAGTTCACTTGATCAGATAAATTGATTAAGTTGTTCAGCGTATCTTTGGCATCTTTGGCAATCAGTTCAAAATTACTGTGAGGAATTTGATGTTGTGCGGCAATGTCATTAGGAATAAAACGTGGCGCATTAAGCGCTGCTGGCAAGAAATCATCGGTCATGCCGAGCACCCACGCCTCGTCAAAATACAGGCCTTCTGCTTCCAAACTGCCGAGTATTTGAATCGGAGTTTTGGCAGATTGTGCTTGGAAAATCACTTGGGATAACCAAGTTTGTAAATCGACAACGGCTTGTGATGCACTAACTTTATCGTTGATTTGGGCTAATTGATTTAGCCCCAAGCTGGTTTGCTGGTATTTGTTAAATAATTGGTATTCGACACTAGAGAGGGTTCTGTCTGTTGCAAAGCCACAAGCTAGCAAATACGTGTTAAAGCTTAACAACCATTGATCGTGTTTTTGCCGGCCACTTACGGCTTTAGAGCTAATGTTATTAATAAGTGCATCCAATAAAGGTGTGTTAATTAGATGCGGACTAAGTTGGTTTAATTTGAAGTGTGTTTGTGACCAAGATAAAACTTGATTCACCAATAATGCTCGGCTTGATTGCTCAACTTGGGCGTGAGCAATATAGGGCGAGGTGATAACGGCGTTAAAGGTCTCGGTACTAATGCGGTTGCTTTGCAGTTGTTGAGAGAGCTGTAACACTGAAAGTAAGTGCCGAATGAATGGGTAATCAGTCAGCGGCAAACCTAGAGAAATGTTGTAGGCTTTTTGTCCCGTGCCAACCAGTACATCGTCGAAGACTTGATCAAAAATTGATTTTATCTGATGGTGTTCACTGTTGAGTTGTGGACTGACAATGGCAATGTGTTTTTCTGGGTGTTTGCTGTGTAAATCCTTAGCCCAAGTGGCAACATGAAAAATTTCATCAGAGGTTGTGTTAAAGGTTTGGTTGCTACTGTGTGTGTTTGGCTGATTTGCGCTTAGGACTTGATGGCCAATATTGGCAAACAAACCTGATTGCTCAGGTGTAAGTGTTTTAAACCCATAAAGATAGGGTTGGCTAATTTCACGATCACGATTTAAGATGAGTGTGGATAGGTCATTGACATCAAGCGCATTAAGCGTCAATTTGGTTTGCTGATAATCCAACATCCAAGCGCTAAATAACTCACTATTTTGATGATGTGAATCAAGTAATTGCGTGGGGTTGATTAAATGCGCATGGCAATAATCCATATTTTTTACCACTTCGTCTAGTAGGCGAGTATCAACTATTTGGCCTAAGCGCGTCATGGATTGATTGAT
>OFBB01000142.1_pt1 | contig 11368 bp, 14 predicted proteins | sample 1520401 | NCBI WGS metagenome assembly OFBB01 (sample SAMEA3696446, study PRJEB22514) | metagenome | biome: water; feature: marine; material: hydrothermal vent | place: Pacific Ocean | collected 2014-08-12 | depth 1521 m | reverse complement strand
CTGAAAACTGGATATTCTGATAATTCGACTCTGTAATTGGGTGAAAATATTGAACATTTTTTTCAAGTCAGAAAGTTGAGATACTTAATGTTTGATCGTCGTTTATTGCAGCATATAAACTGGGCTTTATTGGGGCTGGTCCTGATATTGTTTTGGGCTGGAGTGCTCAACCTCTTTTCAGCCAGTGCCCTGAGAGTAGAAGGAGGTCTTGCTCTGACCCCTTTTTATATGAAGCAAATGGTTTGGGGGGGAGCAGGATTTTTGCTTATGCTCATGGTAATGCTTTTTGATTACAGGCATCTAAAGCCATTATCGTGGTATTTTTATGTCCTGACTATTATTTTTCTTCTGTGCGTGCCCATCTGGGGTAAAACTATTTGTGGAGCAAAAAGGTGGCTGGGTTTTGGTTTTTTTAATTTTCAGCCCAGCGAAATGGCCAAAGTCAGCGTGCTTATTCTGGGGGCCAGTGTGTTGACGAAAACAGACGATGTGCTCGGGTGGAGAGACCTGGTCAAGGTTATGAGCGTGGCTTTGCTGCCGGCAATACTGATAATCAAACAACCTGACCTTGGCTCGGGCCTGATCCTGATTTTGATTTTAGGAGGAATGATTTTATACAAGGGGGTAAAAAAGAGAGTTTTTAAGACATTGTTGTTCAGCTTTCCCTTGTTGCTACCTTTGAGCTGGAATTTTTTACATGACTATCAAAAGGAGCGCATCCTGACCTTTTTAAACCCTGAGCGGGATCCCTTAGGTTCTGGATATCACATTATCCAATCTCAGATTGCCATTGGCTCAGGAAGATTTTGGGGTAAGGGTTTTTTAGAAGGCACACAGAGTCAACTGCGTTTTTTACCGGAAAAGCATACGGACTTTGCCTTTGCCGTGTTTGGCGAAGAATGGGGGTTTGTTGGCTCTGTGATTTTGCTCATTCTTTTTTGTTTTTTTTTGTATCAGGTCTTTTTAGTCTCTCAGGAAGCAAAGGATAAGTTTGGAACTTATCTGGCAATTGGAGTATTTTTTTATTTTTTTTGGCAGATTTTGATCAATATGGGCATGGTGCTTGGCCTCATGCCTGTTGTTGGCATCCCCTTGCCTTTTATAAGTTATGGAGGTAGCGCTTCATTGGTTAATTTTTGTTTGATTGGTCTGGTCATGAATGTGTCCATGCGCAAGTTTATGTTTAAAATAGGGTGAAGTTAAAAAGGAGTGTGTATGGCTAAGGATGAGATAAATGCTTTTTTAGGAGCGGGAACTTTTTACGAAGGCAAATTGGCTTTCGAGGGCACTGTGCGTATAGATGGTGAGTTTCGTGGAGATATTGAATCCGGGGGGACATTGGTCGTAGGCAAAGGAGCTCACGTCAAAGGCAAGGTTAATGTGGATCAGATAATTATCAGCGGACGGGTTGACGGCGATGTGATGGCCAAGACAAAAATGGTCATGTACAAAGAAGCAAGATTTTTCGGAACGCTCATAACTCCTTCGTTGATGGTGGAGGAAGGAGCGATTATACAGGGACAGGTCAACATGGTCGATGAGTACGAAACGGTCGATGAGCACGAAAGTGAACTTCAAGATTAGTGTAAAAAAACTAGTAAAAAAAATTGTGAAATGGTTAACAATTCTTGTCTGGCAATGGTTTTGGGGGAATTTTGCACCTAAAATTTATGAAAAATGTTTTGACACAAATCTTGAAATTAGCTAAAGGCACAATGACTTTGAACAAAAATTCACATACTCTGAGGGGGCATTATGATTGAACTTAACATTACTTTTTTTATTCAATTGGTTAATTTTTTGATTGTTTTGCTTGTTTTAAACCTTATTTTGTATCGCCCAATCAGGGGGATCATTAAAAAGCGGGCAGAGATTATGGCCGGGAGGCTGGATGAAATTGAGCGATTTACTGCTCAGGCGTCAGAGAAGATGACCGCGTATGAGCAAGAGTTAGACAAAGCCCGGCGAGAGGCTCAGGATCTGCGCATGAACATGAAGGAAGAAGGGTACGCTGAAGAGAAAAAACTCGTTGAGGCTGCTTCATCTGAGGCTGGTTCAATCCTGAAGGCCGCCAGGGAAAAGATTGCTTCTGAAAAGAAATCAGCCATCGCAGCCCTTAAAGCTCAAGTTGAAAAATTTGCCCAAATGGCCGCTGAAAAGATTTTGGGGCAGGCCTAAAATAAATTCTGAAAAGGAGGGCAGTGTTTTGAGAAAAATACTCAGGATAAGCATGGCCGTGGCTATGCTCTTGCTCGTGGCTGGGATAGCGGTGGCTTCCGAGCATGGTGGCGGAGGAGAGTCCTCGAAGTGGATGAATTTCCTGTATCGGGTGATCAATTTTGTCATTGTGGCCGGGATTCTCTACAAGCTTGTGGGTAAGAGGATTGCTGAGTTCTTCTCCAGTCGAACTTATCAGATCGAGACGGAACTTAAAGATCTTGATGCTCGTCGTGATGAAGCGGAGAAGAAGTTGAAGGAAGTGGAGCGCAGGATAGCCAATCTGGAGCAGGAGCGAGAGGAAATTCTGGCAGCAGCCATGGAGCAGGGCGAGGCTCTTAAGGCGCAAATTATTGAAAAGGCCAGGCAAACTGCAGAGCAGATCAAAGCTCAGGCAAGGTTGTCAGCTGAACAGGAAGCCAAATTGGCTTATGAGGCTGTTAAAGCTGAGCTTGCTGACAAAATTGCCGAAGCTGCAGAAAATATTGTTCGTGAAAGGTTGACTGAGGAAGGTCATAAGGCATTAATTAACGATTATTTAACAAGGGTGGTGCTAAATTGACAGGTAACATAGTAGCCAGAAGATATGCGCGCGCTCTCTTTGCCATCGGCGAGTCGCAAGGTAAAGAAGAGCTTGCAGCTTACGGGAAAGGCCTTGCTGAGCTTGTCGATGTCCTGGAAGGTGCGCCAGAGCTGTTAAAGGTTTTCCGCAACCCGGTGTTTAGTGTGGAGGAAAAAAAGGCTGTTCTGTCCAAAATTATGGACAGAGTAAAGCCTGTGCCCATGGTAAAGAATTTTTGCTTCTTGCTGGCCGACAAGAACAGGCTGGCTTTTCTGCCAGACATACAGGTTTATTTTAATCAACTCCTGGATATGGCTCAGGGAATAGTCCGGGGAGAGATGGTTACAGCCATTGATCTGGCAGATGATCTGAAGCAGGAAGTTGTAGAAAAATTGCAAAAGCAGTCCGGTCGCAAGATTATCCTGGATTATAGTGTAGATCCGGAAATCTTGGGCGGACTTGTTCTGAAGGTGGGGGATAAAGTTTTAGATGCCAGTATAAGGGCGCAAATCGAAATTTTGAAAGAAAACATCAAGAGGGGTGAGTAGTGGCTATGCAAATAAAAGCAGAAGAAATCAGCCAGATCATTGAGGAGCAGATCAAGAGCTACGAAAAACGGGTTGAAATGAGTGAAACCGGAGTAGTTCTGTCTGTAGGTGACGGGATTGCCCGTGTTTATGGTGTTGAAAAGGCCATGGCCATGGAGCTTCTGGAGTTCCCTGGTGGGGTTATGGGCATGGTTCTTAACCTGGAGGAAGATAGTGTTGGTGTGGCCTTGCTTGGTGAAGACACAGAGATCAAGGAAGGCGATGTTGTCAAGCGTACCGGCAAAATCGTTCAGGTACCAGTTGGAGAGGCTGTAAGAGGCAGGGTTATTGATCCTCTGGGTAATCCTCTGGATGGACAGGGGCCGATTCAGGCTTCTGAATTCAGACTGGTTGAGATCAAAGCTCCTGGTATTGTTGCCCGTAAGTCAGTTCATGAACCAATGTACACTGGCCTTAAGGCTGTTGACGCCATGACACCTATTGGCCGGGGTCAACGTGAGCTGATCATTGGTGACCGTCAGGTAGGTAAAACCGCCATTTGCATTGATGCAATTCTTGCTCAGAAAGATTCTGATATTCATTGCTTTTATGTGGCCATCGGTCAGAAGAAATCAACAGTTGCTCAGGTTGTTGATACCCTGCGTAAATATGGTGCCATGGACTACACTACAGTAATTTCAGCTACAGCATCCGAGCCAGCACCATTGCAGTTTATTGCTGCATACACAGGTTGTACCATGGCTGAATATTACAGGGATAATGGAAAGCATGCCCTGATTATCTATGATGATTTGTCCAAACAGGCTGTAGCATACAGGCAGATGTCCCTTCTTTTGCGTCGTCCTCCGGGACGTGAGGCTTTCCCTGGCGACGTATTTTATCTCCACTCAAGGCTCCTGGAACGTGCAGCCAAGCTGAGTGATGATCTTGGAGCAGGGTCACTTACAGCCCTGCCTATCATTGAGACTCAGGCTGGTGACGTTTCTGCTTACATTCCAACCAACGTAATTTCTATTACCGACGGACAGGTTTATCTTGAGCCTAACCTGTTTTATGCTGGTATTCGTCCTGCCATTAATGTTGGTTTGTCAGTATCCAGGGTTGGTGGTGCTGCTCAGATCAAGGCCATGAAAAAGGTTGCTGGTACTCTCCGTCTTGATCTTGCTCAATATAGAGAACTGGCAGCTTTTGCACAGTTTGGCTCTGACCTGGATAAGGCAACTCAGCAAAAGCTTGTTCGTGGTGAACGTCTGGTTGAGCTTTTGAAGCAGCCACAATATCAGCCAATGCCCGTGGAAGAGCAGGTAATCTCTTTGTATGCAGGAACCAGAGGCTATATGGATGACCTTCCTGTTGAAGCCGTTCGCAAGTTTGAAGATGGACTTCTGGAATTTATGCGCAACCAGAAAGCTGATATTCTGAATGAAATAAAAGAAACCGGAGATTTAAGCGCAGAGTTGGATAAAAAGATCTCCGCTGCTATTGATGAATTCAAGAAGACTTTTAAGGCATAAGGGAGAGATAAATGGCTTCATTACGGGACATTCAGCGAAAAATCGGTGCGGTCAAAAAGACCAAGCAGATTACCAAGGCCATGAATATGGTGGCCTCGGCAAAATTGCGCAATGCGCAACTGCGCATCGAACGCTTTCGTCCCTATGCTGATAAATATTTTGAAATAATAGCTGACCTGTCATCCAGGGCTGATGCCAGCGTGCATCCCTTATTGGAGAAGAGAGATGCTGTAACCAATGTGGGCATTATTCTGGTTACTTCTGATAAGGGGTTGTGCGGAAGTTTCAACGTCAATTTGTGTGTGAAGGCCGAGAAACTGGCCCGTCAGAAACAGGCTGAGGGTAAAACAGTTAAATTTATCTGTATAGGGAAGAAAGGTCGGGACTACATCCGCAAAAGCGGCTTTGAAATTATAGAGGCCAGAGCGGATGTAATGAATAATTTTGACTTTCAATTAGCCAATGACATTGGTAATATAATAATAGATAAATTCATCGCAGCCGAGCTGGATGAAGTTCAGATAGTTTACGGACAATTTGTGACTGTAATCAAACAGGAAGCCAGGGTTGCCCAGATTCTTCCTGTTGAATCCGCCACTGAGAGTGTCCAGGAAGGGCCGGTAAGCGAGTACATTTTTGAGCCGTCAGTGGAGGGTCTTCTGGCTGAGCTTTTACCAAGATATGTCAAGGTACAGGTCTATCGCGGTGTGTTAGATACTTCAGCCAGTGAGCATGCTGCACGAATGACTGCAATGGATAATGCCACCAAGAACTGCGATGAATTAGTCCATGATTTGACTCTGGCCTTTAATAAAGCCAGACAGGCAAGCATCACATCAGAGCTAATGGATATAGTAGGTGGCGCAGAGGCGCTAAAACAAGGTTAATAGGGGGCAAAAATAAATGAGTGCACAAAATATAGGAAAAATTGTTCAGGTTATTGGGCCTGTTGTTGACATTGAGTTTCCTGAAGGAAAATTACCAAATATTCTTAATGCGATTTTTATTACTAACCCAACCATTGATGACCAGCCTGATAACCTGGTCGTAGAGGTTGCCCAGCATCTGGGTAACAATGTTGTTCGCTGTATTGCTATGGATACCACTGATGGTCTGGTTAGGGGAATGGAAGCCAGAGATACTGGCAAACCTATCATGGTTCCGGTTGGAAAGGCATCACTGGGCAGGATTTTGAACGTAGTTGGTCGTCCGGTAGATAATAAAGGCCCTGTAAAATCAGACAAACACTATCCAATTCACAGGCCTGCACCAGCCTTTACAGAGCAAAGCACCAAGATTGAGGTTCTGGAAACCGGCGTTAAGGTTATTGACCTCCTGGTTCCCTTCCCCAAGGGTGGTAAAATGGGAATGTTTGGCGGTGCTGGTGTTGGTAAGACAGTTATTCTGATGGAAATGATTAATAATATCGCCAAACAGCATGGTGGTATTTCAGTTTTCGCCGGTGTTGGTGAGCGCACGCGTGAAGGAAATGACCTGTATCATGAAATGATTGATGCTGGCGTTATTGACAAATCAGCTCTTGTTTATGGTCAGATGAATGAGCCTCCTGGAGCTCGTGCTCGTGTTGCTTTGACAGCTCTGGCCTGTGCTGAGTATTTCCGTGATGAAGAAAATCAGGACGTACTTTTGTTTATTGATAATATCTTCCGTTTTACACAGGCTGGTTCTGAGGTATCTGCTTTGCTGGGCCGTATGCCTTCAGCGGTTGGTTATCAACCAACATTGGGAACTGACCTTGGTGAACTTCAGGAAAGAATTACCTCTACTACCAAAGGATCAATCACCTCAGTTCAGGCCGTTTATGTGCCTGCTGACGACTTGACTGACCCCGCACCAGCTACAACCTTCTCGCACTTAGACGGTACAATCGTTCTTTCCCGTCAGATTGCTGAGCTTGGTATTTATCCTGCTGTGGATCCTCTGGATTCTACATCACGTATTCTTGATCCTAATGTACTGGGTGTTGACCATTATACAGTTGCTCGTCAGGTACAGCAGATCCTCCAGAAATATAAAGATTTGCAGGATATTATTGCTATTCTGGGTATGGATGAACTTTCTGACGAAGATAAGCTTATTGTTAACAGGGCAAGAAAAATCCAGAGGTTCCTGTCTCAACCATTCCATGTCGCTGAGCAGTTCACTGGTAAGCCTGGTCGTTATGTAAAGTTGGAAGACACAATCAAAGGCTTTAAAGAAATCATTGAAGGTAAGCATGACGATATTCCTGAGCAAGCCTTTTATATGGTTGGCTCAATTGACGAAGCCCTTGAAAACGCCAAGAAGATGTAAATAGGGTGAGCATATGGCTAATTCAATAAAACTGGAAATAGTGACACCGGATCGTAAACTTCTCTCTGAAGAAGTTGAGTATGTTGGTGCACCAGGAATTAATGGTGAGTTCGGTGTCCTGCCCAATCACATACCTTTTCTGTCAGCCTTAGGCATTGGCAGTCTTTACTATAAAAAGAATGGGAAAAGGTATTATGTCTTTGTTGCTGGTGGATTTGCTGAGGTTACCCCGACAAAAGTTTCAGTTCTGGCTGAAGTTGCAGAAAAGGCTGAAGAAATTGATGTTGAAAGAGCACGCAAGGCCAGAGAAAGAGCTGAAATGAGGTTAAGAGAGCAAAAAGACCGTGAAGCCCATGCACGGGCGAGGGCAGCACTGGCCAGGGCACTGCAAAGAATGAAGTGCCGTGAATGTGCCAGAGAGGCAGGCACCTGTATGTAACTATAAGATATGTAAGATAAAAATCAAAAGAAAATTATTTGTAAAAAGATTTTAGACTCTTCGAGAAAAGGCCCCGCAATTGCGGGGCCAGAAAAAGGGGATGATGAATATGTCTATCAAGAATGATTATAATAAATTGATAGAAACTACTATGAAATTTTTGGAAGAAGATGAAAGTGATAAGATCGACTTTTGTATTCTTCCAGATGTAGATAATCCAGAGGTAAAATTTGACAACACTTCTATCGATGCATCAGCTTTGCTAAAGCCAATTGAAGGAAGTGACGTGGACGATTTTTTAAATTTTGCTAAAGACCTTAAAGATGTTATAGAAAAATAATCAGTTTCATGAGGAACGCACATGCAGACGATTTTATCAAAGCCTTACTGAATTTATTAGGGATCGGAGCCCAGGTAGGATAATTGTACCAAAATTTTATGGCACTTAATTGCTTTGCTGAGGACTGACCTTCGTAGATGCCCTTCAATAATAGATGTAGGGTAAAAAATAAATGTGGTCAATATAGGGACAAGAGAGGATTCATAATGGATCGGAAAAAGGTTCAAAGTGAAAGTGAAATAAAGAGAATAATAAGATATGATTTTTTTAAATCTGCACTTCAGAATTTTGAAAAGATATATAAGCTTTCATTAGAGCAGGATGATATAAAAAGTATAGCTAAAAGCTTGGTAGATATCTATTATAAAGATGTTTTGTGGAAAATAAAAAAGGAAATGTCTAAACCAGATGAACGTATAGATATTCATAAAATTATAGCTGGTTCTCAATATGTGATAATGCGTACATTGCTAATTCGTGATAGATCAGAATTAACTCCGCATAAATATATTAACCCAACGAGACATATAGAGAGAAGAAATAATATGGATATAGTATGTATAAACGCGAAGTTTGCTTTGTTTTTTGCTTTATATGCTTTATATACAATGTATAAAAATACAGGTAGTGATACAAAAAAATTATTAAATGGCTTATCTCAGATAGCAAAGAGAACTGTATTTTTTTCTGAATTTTTGAAATTATTGATGTTGTCTAAGCCAAGTAACTTTCCTGTGTTTCCTTTTGCACAAATATGTTTTTTAGTAGATTTTTATTGTAATCCAAAATCCAGAATATCATCCTGAATAAATTAATTATGTCAGACAATAGGCGCTCTCAGAATTTTTCTTATCCATGAATTTTTCGCCTACCTTTTATTTTTTACCGGCTCCGTGAACTTTTGTGACAATCAAAATCGCTGAACAGCGATGCCCTCCTGTTTGATCTGTAATCTGCAATAATATATTATATCCTGAATTCGTGAATTTTTGTTTTTTTAATTCGTTGTACGGCGACAGTCGCCTGTGGCAAGCACTTAGAGCAGGGCAAGGAGGACACTCCCCGTACGAATTTTCAGGAGCGTATTTACACTAGATGGGCGCGTTGAAGTTCACGAATTCAAGTAAGATTAGAATAAGGATAGAAAGTATGTGCAAACGGAAAAATATTGGAGCTTTAATTCTGGCTGCTGGCAAGGGCACTAGAATGAATGCAGATGGCCCAAAAGTATTACAGACTATTTTAAAAGAGCCTATGCTGGCCTATGTTGTAAAAACATTAGAAAAAGTGGTAGGCGATAATATCTGGCCGATAGTTGGTTATCAGGCTAGCAAGGTCGAGGATGCCTTCCCTGAGTTTAAGGCTAGATTTATCTTGCAAAAGGAACAATTGGGTACTGGCCATGCCTTGCAGATTGCCTGGCAAACAGTACTTACGCACCAGCTTGATCGGGTTCTGGTGGTTAACGGGGATACTCCACTTATTTCAGATGAGAAATTAGATGAGTTGATCAGAGCGTGCTTCAGTCATGAAGCAGATATAGGGATTTTGACTATAACCCTGGATGATCCAGGTAGCTATGGCCGGGTAATCAGAGATAGTCAGGGGTTTGTACAGGCAATAATTGAAGCCAGGGATTTTGATGCTGGCAAGTTCCATCAGGAAGTTAACGAAGTCAATGCAGGTATTTATCTTCTTAAAGCTGAATCTGTTCATGATTTGCTTGCAAAATTAGATAATAATAATAGACAAAATGAATATTATATCACCCAGCTAATAAGTCTGGCATCAGAACAGAACATGAAAGTTTTAGCTTTAAATTGCGGAAAAGATACAGAACTTCTGGGTGTGAACACTCCTGCGGAACTTGTGGGACAGGAAGAGGTCCTGCGGAAGAAAATTGTTAATAAATGGCTGAACAAAGGAGTCATTATTCGCAGCCCAGACCTAGTGCGCATAGGCCCAGATGTGCAATTAGAACCAGGAGTAGAGATAACTGGTCCAGCAGAGATTTATGGGGTTTCTACTATTAGCAGGGGAGCGGTCATAGAATCACATTGTTATATTGAAAATAGTAAGATCTGCGCTGCACATATTTTTTCGTTTTCGCATATAGTGGAGACAGAGGTCAAAGATGGTGTGAATATTGGGCCTTTTGCCCGGCTTAGACCTGGGACCAGGCTCGAAAAGGGGGCCAGAATCGGTAATTTTGTGGAAGTGAAAAAAAGTTTTATTGGTACTGGTAGCAAAGTAAATCACTTGAGTTACATAGGTGACAGTGAAATTGGAGAAAAGGCAAATGTTGGCGCCGGGACAATTACTTGTAACTATGATGGTCAGTATAAGCATAAAACGATAATCGGAGACAGCGCCTTTATTGGCAGCAATACGGCCCTTGTGGCTCCTGTTAAGGTGGGAGCAGGGGCCCTGATCGGAGCGGGTTCAACTATTACCAGGGACGTGCCAGAAAATAATCTGGGCATTGCCAGGACCAGGCAAAAAAATTTAAAAAGAAGGTAGATAAATCAAATTGGGGCGGACTGAAAGATCTGAGAGAATTTAAGATAAATTAATCAATTAATATCAATATGTTATGTTAAAATGTCTGGTGGTTTTAGCTTGAGGCCCAAAAATTAACTTGAAAAAAAACTGCAATATGATTATATAGAAAAAGAATGGACGTGATAGCTCAACTTAGTAAAAAAATTGAGGCCGTTATTGAGGCGAATAAGCGTTTGCGCGAAGAAAATCAGACTCTTGCTAAAGAGCTGGAACAAGAAAGGCAAAAAAACGCCCAGGTTTTGTCCAGAATTAACAGCATATTGAAAAAGATTGAAGATGCCCATATAGATTAATTAATGCCTGGCTATAATTTAAATGTTCTTGGTCTTGAGGTGTCCTTTAAAACCGATGCTGGACCTGATCGGGTTAAAAAGGCAAGGGCATTAATTGAGGAGCGTTTTCAAGAGTTAGAAAAGCGAGGAAGGAAGTTAAGTAAAGAAAAGTTACTCATATATTTAGCGCTAAGCCTGGCGGATGATTTTTTGCAGACCAACGAGAGGATAGAATGCCTGGAAAAAGCACTGACCAGGCTTTTAAATAGATTGGATTCTTATGATGAATAGAGGTATCTCAATAACTGGAGATATAAAATTTCCTGGAAGGTGCGTGATTGTGCAGACTTATTTTGAGCCAACACATCCACTATGGGAGCCGTTGTGCAGCTCCGGTGTGCATGCCCTCTTTTAAGAGGGAAGCCTAAAGGGGTTGCTATGGCGCCCACGTATATGTAATACGGTTCAAAATAGATCACGACACGGCCTTCCGGGAAAATTAATTGTCCTTCCAAGCTTTCAACTCTTTAAGCTTCCTTCCTTCATTCAACTTTCGGAGTTCCGAAAGTTGAGAAATTCGAAATCCGAATATCGAAATTCG
>OFBB01000141.1_pt1 | contig 11369 bp, 9 predicted proteins | sample 1520401 | NCBI WGS metagenome assembly OFBB01 (sample SAMEA3696446, study PRJEB22514) | metagenome | biome: water; feature: marine; material: hydrothermal vent | place: Pacific Ocean | collected 2014-08-12 | depth 1521 m | reverse complement strand
CATTAGTTTGAAGAGTAATTCTATTTTTATCTGAAAGACTATCCAATATTTTCTGTGCCTCTTTTTTCCCATCTCTAATTATTTTAGGTAATTCTTCAATAAGAGAAACCATGATAACACACCTGTTAATTTATAGTGCAACATATTAATTTTTAGATATATAATGATTATTATATGATTTACTAAAATTATTAACAATTGTAGGAGCTCCAACTTTTTATAACACATATGGACTAACATTTATAACCCAGGGAGCTCCACAATTATATATAATAAATTTTACTTGAAATGTTATAATAGCTTATTATTAAATAGTATATGCCATACATTATCCAATGGTTAAGTATATATACTACAATATATAACTATGATAAGGCATTATGTCGAAACCTGAAAAAGCGAATGCTATCGACAGGTTTATTTTTTTTAATATATTTTAATTTCAATTATCTGAAATTAATTATTTATAAAAATTAAACAACTATTTGTATATTGATACCCACTACTATGCCTATTTTACTGGCATGGCTGTGGGATTTATATATTAAATTACAACCAATAAATCATTTCAGGAGGTAATACCATGGGTATGAAAAGAAACAGACCTCGTAGAGGTTCTTTGGCATTTAGTCCAAGAAAAAGAGCAAAAAGACCTGTTCCAAAAATTAGGTCATGGCCAGAAAGAGACACTGTTAAATTATTGGCATTCCCAGTATATAAGGCAGGAACAACTCATGCTTTATACAAAGAAAACAACCCTAAAAGTCCAAATGCTGACCAAGATGTATTTACTCCTGTTACCGTGATGGAAGCACCTGATATCACAATAGCAGGTATTAGAGCTTATGGAAAAGATACAAAAGGTTTAAAGGCATTAACTGAAGTTTGGGCTGGTTCATTTGATAAAGAATTAGGTAGGAAAATCAATTTACCTAAGGAACCAAAAGCAAACACCGAAAAATTGGACGAAGTAGCTGATAAAATTGTAGAAGTTAGGGCTATTGTTCATACAAACCCAAAAGACACAAATTTACCAAAGAAAAAGCCAGAAATCATTGAAATAAAAATCGGTGGAAGCAATATTTCGGATATAGTAGCTTATGCCAAGGATATCCTCGGTAAAAACTTGACAATAAATGATGTTTTCACTGGTGGAGAGTTTATTGATACAGTAGCTATTACAAAAGGTAAAGGATTCCAAGGACCTGTTAAAAGATGGGGAATTAAAATTCAGTTTGGAAAACACCAAAATAAAGGAGTTGGAAGACACACAGGTTCTATTGGACCATGGACACCAAAAAGAATTATGTGGACTGTTCCAATGGCTGGACAAGTAGGATTCCACCAAAGAACAGAATATAACAAAAGAATATTAAAAATCGGAGAAAATGGGTCAGAAATTGTTCCAAAAGGAGGATTTTTAAATTACGGAGTTATTAAAAACAACTATATTTTAGTTAAAGGTTCCGTTCAAGGACCTGCAAAAAGAATGGTTGTATTAAGGGAAGCAATAAGAAACCCAGAAGACAAGTTTGGATTGCCAGAATTAACATATGTGAGCACAGAATCCAAACAAGGAAACTAATCAAGGATTTATGGTATTATGAATTATATTCTAATTGTATAATATCAAATTTCAATGAATGTTGTAATAATAATTATTGTAATAATTATTTGGATTATTTATGTCGATATAAAATATAATGATATACTGTGTAATAATATAATATTATATGTAGTTAAATACACAATAAACACGGATGGGTGTTATAATGAAAGTTAAAGTTTATAACATGGACGGTTCCGAGAAAGGAGAAACCGAATTATCTGCGGTATTTGAAACAGAATACAGACCTGATTTAATTAAGAGGGCATTCTTATCCTCATTTACTGCAAGATTACAGCCAAAAGGAGTAGACCCAATGGCAGGTAAAAGGACTTCTGCGAAATCAATCGGTAAAGGACATGGTAGAGCAAGAGTTAAAAGAACAGGACAAGGAGCGGGAGCTTTCGTTCCACAAGCAGTTGGTGGAAGAAGATGTCACCCTCCAAAGGTTGAAAAAATTCTTCACGAAAGAGTAAATAAAAAAGAAAGATTAAAAGCGTTAGCTAGTGCAATAGCAGCATCCGCTAATGTTGAAATGGTAAAAAGCAGAGGACATGCTGTTGAGACCGTTCCATCAGTTCCATTAATCGTATCTAATGATTTCGAATCTCTCAAAAAAACAAAAGAAGTATTGGAGACATTCAAAAACTTAGGTTTAGATGGAGATGTTCAAAGAGCAAAAGACGGAATAAAAATTAGGTCAGGAATTGGTAAATTAAGAGGAAGAAAATACAGAAAACCAAAAAGTGTTCTGGTTGTTGTAAGCGGTGCATGTGATGCGGTTAATGCTTCAAAGAATCTTCCCGGAGTAGATGTAATATCTGCCAATGATTTAGGTGTAATGCATATAGCACCTGGTGCCGATGCTGGAAGATTAACACTTTGGACAGAATCAGCGGTTGAAGAAATAAACAAAAGATTTTAATTATATATAGTTAAGTTACTACAACAATAATACAAGTATATCCATTGAGGTGAATGGTGTGGATGCTTTCGATGTTATTAAAATGCCAATTATCAGTGAGAAAACAATGAAACTCATTGAAGAGGAAAATAAATTGGTATTTTATATTGATAAAAAGGCTACAAAAGCCGATGTAAAGAATGCCGTTAAAGAGTTATTTGATGTAGAAGTTAAAAATTTAAACACATTAATTACTCCGAAAGGTAAGAAAAAGGCATATATTAAATTAAAAGATGAATATGATGCAGGAGAAGTTGCTGCTAGTTTAGGAATCTATTAATAAATGGATAACATAAAAATATACCATAAAACACATTAATACACTTAATTAGGTGATATAATGGGTAAGCGATTACAATCCCAAAATAGAGGTAAAGGAACTCCTAGATATACCTCACCAACCCATAAAAGAAAGGGAGCGGTAAAATATAGGAAATTCGATGAATCCGAAAGAAAGGATAAAATTGTTGGAACAATAATCGACATACTCCACGACCCTGGAAGGAGCTCCCCAGTTGCAAGAGTAAGATATGATAATGGGGAAGAAAGATTAATTTTAATTCCAGAAGGTATGAAGATTAAAGATACTATTGAATGTGGAATAAGTGCTGAAATAAAACCAGGAAATGTTTTACCATTAGGGGAAGTTCCAGAAGGTATTCCTGTATATAATATTGAAACAATTCCCGGAGACGGTGGGAAGTTAGTAAGGTCTGGTGGTTGTTATGCTCATGTAATTACCCACGATGTAAGTAAAACAATAATTAAATTGCCATCTGGACATATGAAAACTTTGAACCCTATGTGTAGAGCTACAATTGGAGTAGTTGCTGGTGGAGGTAGAAAAGAAAAACCTATCACAAAAGCAGGTAAAAAATACCATGCTATGAAAGCAAAAGCTGTATTGTGGCCAAGAGTGAGAGGTGTTGCAATGAATGCAGTAGACCACCCATTCGGAGGAGGAAATACTCAGCATGCAGGAAAACCAACAACAATATCAAGACATACTTCACCGGGTAGAAAAGTTGGACACATAGCGGCAAGAAGAACTGGGAAAAGATAATTAAGTTAATTATTTAAGTTAATTGAATACACATAAAACATTGATATAATTATGGTGAAACCATGGCAAAACAAAAAAAGTTTTCTGGAAAAGGTTCTGCTAGAAGTAAGAGAAAACAAAATAGAAAACAAGTAGGACCAAGAAGAAGAGTGGAATTCAAATATAAAGGATTCACATTAGGGGAGCTCCAAGAAATGCCTATTAAAAAGTTCATGGAAATAGTTCCTTCCAGACAAAGAAGAAGCATGAAAAAAGGAATTACTCCTAAACAGAGAAAATTGGTAATGAAAATCAAAAAAGCAAGAAGATTGGCAAATAGGGGAAAAGACCCAAGAACAATCAGAACACATTGCAGAGATTTCGTAATTACGCCTGAAATGATAGGACTTCCTTTTGGAATCTACAACGGTAAAGAATTTATCGAAGTAAAATTAGTTGAAGAAGCAGTTGGAAGATTTTTGGGAGAATTTGCCCCATCAAGAAGAGTTGTTCAACACGGTAGCCCAGGTATGGGAGCTACAAGAGGTTCAATGTTCGTTCCAATTAAATAATCAAATAAATATTATTCTTTTTTATTTTTTTTATAAAATTTAATTTGTATATTTTAATATATTATTTATTCACCATAATTTATTTATAGCATTATTTCCATATATATGTTGTCTATTTTTAATTACCTATTATATGAATTGAGGTGAAATTTTGAAACCCAACAATCTATTGATGGGCGTATTGCTTATTATTGGATTAATGAGTATTGGTGGAGTGTGCGGAATAGATGTGCAACAATACAATGATATATCTGTTGTAGAACTAACCCCATCATACGAATTACCCGAAGGCAATACTCAATTAAATTATTTAATATATAATGCGTCTAATGGACAGATTTTAGCAAATGTTCCAATAAATGCAACTTATAATTATATATATAATTACACAACTACAACCGATGCTAATGGTGTAGTCTCCTTTAATGTAAATATATCACAATATAATGAATTGCAATTTAATGTTATAAATAATACCAATATACCAACTTATGGATTATCATTTTACATCTCAGGATATTCAATGAGATATTGGTCTTCTGTGAAGGGATATGGAGAAGAACAAAATTACTACATAGCTAAAAATGGAACTATAAATATATCCATTCCAGCAAGTAAATTTCCAAATATCGAACCAGTGAATTCTGGAAATACTACAATATCCGTAAATAGCGACTACAAGGTATTCAATATATCCAACGGATTTGTAAATATATTCATTAAAAATATTACTTCCGAAACATACATCGGAGAATATGGAGGTGGATATGAAGGTGGATATGAAGGCGAATCTGGGGAAGTAAGCGGGAGTTTAGATGCCAACTTAATTGTATATCCCAATGAGTTATCTATCCCATTACATACAATAATATTGCCAGACCATACGGGCGATGCAAATAGTGGAGAAATAATCGATAAAATATTACTGTGTAAAGATTACAACAATAAACCAATGGCAAATCAAAATTATACTGTAAATATTATTTATGATAATAATTATTCCAACATAAGGAAATTTAATATAACTACCAATGAGTATGGAATATCAACTTTCAATTTTACGGTTGATGCAGTAAATAATATGTCAATTGAAGTAGTTGATAAAAGAGGCATAATGGTTTATGTGGATACTATATCTCTCAATGAAGAAACAACTACGCCTACTACACCTACTACGGAGTTATCCATATATTCAAATCATTATTCAGCCAACATAAATGAGCCGATAATATTTAATATTTCATTTAAAAATGGAACTACTCCAATACCAAATGCAACTGTTAATTTGTATTCAAAAGATGGTTTTTTAGGTCAAGTTATCACAGATGCAAACGGACAGGCAACATTTACCCATTCATTCTCACAATATGGAGAAGATGCTGTATTGGGTGGAACAGTTTATAACAACAAACTATATTGGGATGAAGACTATATCACGATAAAAAGTGATACCACTCAAAGTATTACAATAAACAATAATAAATTAATCATTAATGCACAGGGCGGAATGTATAAGGTTGTAAAAAATCCAATGTCTTGGGACGACGGGCAATTATTAGATTCTGGATTTAACGCATCAAATAAAGAAATTGATTTAGGAGTTAATAATACAGGAATATATAAAATTATAAATTATAATTCCCCGTATGGTTCAGAGGATTCAGAGGAATCAATATTACCATATACCATAAATAGGGACAATTTACGAACAATAACAAAATATACGACTGTGCCGTATAATATAACCGTAAAAGATAAAAATGGAAATCCTATTCCAAATGCAACTGTAATATGTGAAGTAGAATTATATGAGGATACTTATGATTACTATAATGGTAATAGATACGCAAAAATGGGAATTACAGACAGCAATGGAAAAGTAACAATAGATATTGAAACAAAAGACTACGACGACGGATGTATCAAAATTTATGTATCTGATAAACAATATTTATATAAGGTAGATTCGGATGGATTTGATATCGAAGGATATCCTGCAACATTTACGGATTTAACTGGCGAATTATCATACAAACAAATTAACCTAACAACATACGAGATAACTTTGGCAATTACAAATAATGGTAATATTGATGCAACAGACTTCTATTCTGAACTAACAATTAATAATAAACTTGTAAAACAAGATAGAAGTCCATTGACCGCGGGAGCTACAAAATACATTAAATATAATCATACAATAAATTCCACGGGAAATATCGTAGTAGAAGCTACAATAGATACCAAAAACGAAATTAACGAAGTTGAGGAGACTAATAACTACCTAACGAAAACAATATCTTTCCCAGATGTTAAAATCGAATGGGTATATATGCCACAACACATTAAATTTAATTACTCCTATAATTCAAGAATAAAGCTTGTAAAAGAAGGAGCTGGGGCAGTTTCGTCAAATTTAACTATAAAATTAGATAATACTACGGTATTACACAGTGAAATAATATCATTTAGCGATTGGAAATACGATTCAAAATATAAAGATATACCATTTAACATATCTACCGAAGGAGACCATAATATTACAGTGGAGATAACTCCATTAAATACAATTGATAGAAATATATTAAACAACAATAAAACAATTTATGTGGTGGCAACACAGCCAAAAGCTACAATATATCCGTTAAGAGGAATTCCTTCGAATAATATCACAGATGCAAACGGACAATATAGATTATTTGTTAGATATAACACATCTACACAAGGTAGATATACAACTAAAATAACCACCACTGAAGGTATTGATATAATAGGGGAAAATACAACCACAAGATATGTTTTGAGGTATGGGAGGTCCCAGTTTAGAATATCTACAAATCATGTATCAAATAATGAAACTATAACAATATCAATATATGATAATGAAACAGGTTTAAAATTAACAGAGCTTAATAAAACCATAAAAATATCCGACCCTCCAGTTGTAATAAAATATGCAAATATTACACACACAAATAGCACTCAAAATTTAACATTTAAAATATTTAATACTACAACTTATGATTTAAATAGAACAGTTGAGTATTTCGCAATGCTCAGGAGACAAGGTAGAGTATTAAATGGAGTAGAATATTTATCGAACTATCCTCATGGATGTATCGAACAAACCACTTCTCCAATGATTGCATCATTATATGTTAAAAAATATGTGAATACCAACAATATATCTTCCAATATAGATTACGACGCAAAAATAAATCAAGGTATTGAAAGATTAACCACAGGAGCAATGGCTCCAAAAGATATGGGCAATGGTGTTTATGCTTGGGGACTATGGGGAAATTGGAATCCAAAAGTGATTTATACGGCATATGTGTTGTATGGATTAACAACTACAAAAATAGAAGGACAGACAGTAAATCAATCATATATTGATAATGGAATAAAATATATTTTAATTAGCCAAAATGCTGATGGAAGTTGGAATAATAATATTTCCCAAAGGGATTATAGAGTAGATAATCTTATGAGAACAAAACCAGCATGTAATTCATTAATAACATTGGCATTAATTCAAACATACAATACAACAAGTAATGACACATTAAAGGCAGAAATATTTAATGCTACAAATAAATCTGTAAGATATTTAATATCCCAAGATACTACACACTTCGATTCATATGATTATGGATTTATGGCTTGGGCATTATCCGAAGCTTACAACATGGGAATTAATGATACAAATGTATCAAATAAATTAAATGAAATAATCGATACATTAAATACAATTTCATTTAATAGTGGAGCTCCGAGTTATGGCTGGTATGGAACAAAAGCGGAAACAATAGCAATAGCTTCCATCGGATTACAAAAAGCAGAACAGGCAGGATTTAGTTCCACATATAAGTATGTGCAGTTAAATAATAATTTAACAGAATTATACAGTCCATACGGCAGGTCTGGATGGGGCTCAACAAAATCAACAGGAATGGCATTAAGGGCTTTAACGGAATCCAACCCAAGTGATAATCCAGAAGGTACAAACATAGTAGTAAAAATAAATGGAATAACCGTAAAATCTGGTGTTATTAATAATACAAACCCAAGATTAGCAGGAAGGTATTCAAATGATACCGTGTTGGTAGAAGGTATTAATAATATCACCTTTGAAACAAGCAATAATATTACAATTATTATTGGGGCAATAACTCACCAAACAACACCGTATTCGATAGCAATAAACAGTAATGGTAAAGATTACATCGACCCATTGGCAACAGACTTCAATTTAACAATAACAACAACAAGAGCTATTGAAGATAGGACATTTAACATGACATTTAACATAGCTAATTATAACGATACATATCCAATAGATATAGGAATATTAGAAATTAAATTACCTGATGGATTAACAAATGCTACTAATTTATCAGAATTGAACCACGCTTCAATGATAAAATACAATGATACAACAAAAATAACTAACATATACATATATCCAGAAACAATTAACAAATCTTCTTCATTATTAATTACAATACCTGTAAAAGTATCGGATGATAACAGCAGTAAAACAGTTGAAGCTGTATTTTATCCAATGTATAATGAGGAAACAATTGCACCAGCAAGCACCGTAGTATCAATTACGCCATTAAGAAATATCGGATTAAATATTCCAACAGGATGGAGTAAAAATATCACTGAAACAGAAAATAGGACAATAATAACAATTGCAAATTAACATACTACAATACATAATATTATACATACTACACAAATTATATAATATGTTGAATAATCTCTCAACATATTATTTACATTTTACATTTTGAGCATATATAGCGGGTGAATCATATGAATTATAAATTATTACTTTTAACATTATTTTCGGTAATAATAATGCCCTGTGTGGCGATAGGGGCAGAACCTATTCCACAAGGAAACAGCACAATAAATATTATTCCTTACAATGTGTCATTTAATTACACATTAAATGAGGATAAGAATCTAACAGTATTGGAGTTAAATACTTCCAAAGAATATGATATTGTGGCTTATTTTGATAATTCCGTTCCAGAATTCTATAATCCAAATATGACAAATGATTCAACTATAAAAACTTTTGATTTCGAAATTATCAATGGAACACTTGCCGTATTCGGTGTTAATGCGTCAGGATATAATATGGTAAATGAAACTATTAATTGCACATTTGTAGGATGGAATAAAACATTAGGTTATGCCTTTTTTATGATGGACGATATAGGAGCAGGAAAACGAGGGGTTGTTAAATTACAAAATTACATCGAATCTACCACTACCACTACCACTACCACTACCACTACCACATCTTCAAGTGGAAGTAGTGGAGGAGGAGGGAGCTCCCCCAATGTTGCAACATACTCAGATGTAGCAAAAGACATTAAATCAAGTAAAATAAAAGAAATAGTTCATAACGCAAAATTAATAATCGGTTCAGAAATAGATGGAGACTTATCCGCAAAAAATCTAAAAAATAATCCATTATTAACAGATAAGGAATTAGAAATAAAAGAAGATACAATATTGGTCGGAGGACCAGTGGCAAATCCACTAACCAACAAATACACATGGACATTCAAAGTAAAAATAACCAACGACAACCCGGGAACAAATAAGGGAGTAATCCAAAAACAATTAATAAACGGACATACAGTAATATTATTGGCTGGTTCTGATAGATACGGAACAAAAGCAGCAGTGGAATACTTTAAAACACTTGACGATATTCCAAATGAACCTATATTCGTTCAATGGAAAGACGGAAAAGCTGTTAAAATAGAAAAACCTTAAATATCTCTTTTATTTTTTTAAAAAAACAAGTATAATACGCGTGGTGATGTAAATGAAAGACTATTTAGTGAAAGCTTATGCATATAATGGAACTGTGCGTATATACGCCGCAAATACAACACAGCTTGTAAATGAAGCTAGAAAAATACATGATTTATGGCCAACAAGTGCCGCGGCATTCGGGCGTTTACTAACAGTATCAGTCATTATGGGTGCGATGTACAAAGGTAATCAAGAATTAACTATTCGTGTCGAAGGAGATGGCCCCCTAGATGGAATGGTCGCAGTGACAAACGCTAATGGACAAGTTAAAGGATATGTTGGGAACCCCCATGTATTTCTCCAATACAATAGCGGCAAATTAAATGTAGGACAAGCTGTGGGAAATGGCTTTATTCATGTAACAAAAGATTTAAAAGTCCGTGACATGTTTACTTCTAGTTCTAAAATCCAAACAGGTGAAATAGGCGATGATTTCGCATATTATTTCACTGTCAGCGAACAAATTCCAAGCGCTGTCGGTGTCGGAGTGTTAGTAAATCCAAATAACTTAATCAGCGCAGGTGGCGGATTCATCCTACAAGCAATGCCCGGTTGTACAGAAGAGGTTATTTCATACATTGAAGACATAATTGCCAATATGAGACCTATTAGTGATTTAATCAACGATGGATATACACCAGAAAAAATTATTCAATTACTCGCAGGTGAAGATTATGAAATGTTGGAAACACAAGACCTTAGTTATTACTGTGACTGTTCAAAAGATAAATTCCAGCGTGGTTTAATCGCACTCGGTGCAGATGAATTAAGACAACTAGTATCAGAAGAAGAAACAATTAAAACATCATGTCATTTTTGTAACAGCACATATTCCTTTAGTAAAAAAGAAATCACTGCATTAATTGAAAAAATAGACTCAAAAAGGACGCCTAAATTATAGGCGCCTTTTTTATAATGTCTCGAGGTATTTAGCGATTTCCCACTCTGTAATGTGAGTTCTAAACTCATCCCATTCTTTACTTTTCGCTTGTACAAACATTTTGAATACATGCTCGCCAAGTGCTTCTTTAATTACATCATCTTTCTTTAATTCCTTGATCGCATCTTTTAAATTTTCTGGTAAGTTCGCAATTCCCATTTGTTCACGATCTTCTCTTGTAAGTTTAAACAAATTGATATACTCTCTATCACCTGGTTTAATTTTGTTTTTTATTCCATCCATTCCAGCAGCTAATAAGGCAGAAAACGCTAGATAAGGATTTGCGCTAGGATCAACACTTCTAATTTCTGTACGTGTTGCTTTGCCTCTTTTAGCAGGAATTCGAATCATCGCACTACGATTAGCGTCACTCCATGACACGTAACAAGGCGCTTCATAACCTG
>OFBB01000139.1_pt1 | contig 11462 bp, 9 predicted proteins | sample 1520401 | NCBI WGS metagenome assembly OFBB01 (sample SAMEA3696446, study PRJEB22514) | metagenome | biome: water; feature: marine; material: hydrothermal vent | place: Pacific Ocean | collected 2014-08-12 | depth 1521 m | reverse complement strand
TATAATATGGTGGTATTTATGGAATTTGAAAGATGCAGACATAATGGAGAAGTTAGTATTTTTAATGTAAGACCTGTAAGTTATCCTAATTTTCCGTTTCATTTAGTAGATAAAATTGGCGGTTTTGCAATATTGGATGAAGTATGGTTAGTGGAATTAAGTGAAAGTATAAACTATTCAAGGAATATTCCTGTGTTGTATGTGTCAGTGGAAGATTACGGAGCTCCCACGGTTGAAGATATGGATTTAATTATTAAGTTTATAGAATACCACACTTCACGGGATAAGGAGGTTGTAGTTTCATGTATTGGGGGACACGGGAGGACTGGAACAGTTTTATCAGTTTGGGCAGGTCTTAACGGTATAGAAAATCCCATTGAATACATTAGAGAACATTATTGCAAATGTGCCGTTGAATCAAAAGAGCAGGAGGAATTTGTGGAGGAGTATCTTAAATTAATAAATAAAAGGTGATATCATCGTAGAATTTTGCCCAAAGTGTAGAAATATGATGCTTACAGAAAACGGGAAGTTAGTATGCACTGTTTGCGGATTTTATGAAGATTCGGAAAAAACAGAAAAACAAGATAAGGAAGAAATGGAAAAAATAGAAGAAATAAAAAAACAGAAAACCATTTTTGCAGGAGTTGGAACTATGGAATATAAAGATAAAATATTTAATAAAATGAATAAAATTTTAGAAAGCAAAAAACAAATAATTTTATATGGCGTTCCAGGGGTTGGAAAGACATATTTAGCAAAAAATTTTATTGAAAAACAAAATAATACAACTTCTAAAACAATCACTTTTCATCAAGCATTTGCTTATGAAGAATTTATTGAAGGATTAAGACCAAAAGATGAAAATGAAAAGGTTGTTTATAAAATTGAAGATGGAATATTTAAAAAAATGTGTATTTTAGCAATTTGGGAAGCTTTAAATGGTAATAATGGAAATAATACTGATTTGGAAGTCGTAGCTAATAATATGATTACTGATTTCAATATATTAATTGAAAAATTTAAAGAAAAATATCCGCCTGGTTCAACATTACATACCTTAAAACGTAAAACACCATTTAAGATTATTGGTTATGGGAATAAGAGCATTAGACTTAAACCTACAAATAAACAATATTCAATAACATTTTCAGACCTAAAAGACATGCTTTATTGTGAGATAAACGGAGGGAAACTAAAAAAAGAACCTGATAAAATAAGTTTGATAAATAAAAACGGAAATAAAATTAAAAATGTAATTTCAGGTAGAATACCTTATGGATGTACAATATATAACGAACTAAAACTTGCTGGATTACCAGCATATGGTGAATTAGAGGAAAACACAAATTTATATGACAATAGAGTAATTAAAAACAATCAAGAAGTCATTATTGATAATATAGACAATGAAACTTATGAAGAAATCAAAAAAGAAGTAATTCAAAAACTCAAAGAACATAAAAAATCAAAAAATGTATTTGACTTTGAAAATACATCAAAATATTATCTAATAATAGATGAAATAAACAGAGGAAACATATCAAACATTTTAGGGGAGTTAATTACACTTTTAGAAAAAGATAAACGATTAGGGGAAGATAACGAAATAATAATAGATTTGCCTTATTCAAAAGAACCTTTTGCAGTGCCACCGAATTTATACATAATCGGAACAATGAACACCGCAGATAAAAGCATCGCTTTATTAGATACAGCATTAAGGCGAAGATTTGGATTTTTAGAGATAGAACCGAATTATGATTTAATAACGAAAGATAATTTAATTAATGTATGGAAAGAGAAATGCAACGATAAAGAATTTAATAAGATTAAAAAGGAGGACATTGAAAAAATGTTCCAAAAATTAGGAAATGATGAATTCCTTAAAAAACTATTGGAGACAATAAATACTAAAATAACACTTTTAAAAGATAGAGACCACAGAATAGGGCATTCATACTTTTTAAATGTTAAAGATATAGATGATTTAAGATTTGTTTGGTATAACGAAATAATACCTTTATTAATGGAATACTTTTACAACGATTGGGAAAGTTTAAAGGAGATTTTAAAAGGGTTTGTTAAAAGTGAAAAACATAATAAAATAATAAACTCTGATTTAATCGACATTGAAGAACAAAAAATATACCGAATAAAAGAATTTGAAGATGATAATGAGTTTATAGATACTTTAATTCAATGTATATTTAACCATAGTAATGATTAAATATGATTATAATCATAAACACAAAATGGTGAAATTTATGGGAAACAGTGAAATAATTGATGTGCTGGAAAAACTAAGCAAAATATCGGAACAAGATTTAGATTCAAAAAAGATAGATGAAATTACAGGCTATCTTTTAAATTTTGCTGAAATTAATATTAAAACATCTCAAAGTAAATTTGGCATATCTATCTCAAAATTAGATACTAATGAAGTGATGAGTAAGTTCGATATTAAAGAAAATGAACTATCATCTTATGTTAGAAAAAGCATGGATATTATTGGAAAATCCTTAAAAAGAATGGTAATTGATTATAAAAATCCAGAAAGTCCATTGGAAAAAAAGATTTTTAACAAATTTGATGTTGAAAACCTAAGGTTAAAAACATTGCTTAAAAAAGAATATGTAATGCCAATTTTTGAAAATTCCAAAATATATGAAACTTCAAGAGCAATTGGGGGAAATCCTACAAAATACTATATTTTAAAAATAGAGTATGATACTTCAAAAACCATAAGTTTTGAGACTACAAGGAATGATTTAAAAAGACTTCAAAGTTTGATTAAAACTGCATTGGACGGTGGCAATGATGATTAAACCAGTTAATATTCCAATTAACAATTACGAACATGACATTTGCACCGACGAATTTACCGATGAAATAATAACTTACGATAATAATTATGTGAGCCTTAATTTATTAAAAGAAATATATCCATTGATTAAATTTGCTGAAAAATTTAAAAATAAGGTAATATTGGACATACCTTCATTAATGGAAGTCATCATTCCAGAAAAATATAAGGTCTGTGAATACATTGCCAAATATTTAACAAAATATATGGAATTAAAGGAGCTCCTAAATGTAAAAATATATGGGGATATTGACGATAGTAGAATATACCATTATATAAAAATAGTTCCAGTTTTTAAAAGTTCTTACGAATCATTGGATATTTCGGAGGAATTGGATATGAATATATATGCAAGCCCATTATCCAATAGAATATTGGTTTTTTCAATGTTTAAATAGGTGGGAGAATGGAAAAGGAATTTAATCCCGCAGAATTTAAAGAGATTGCAATATATTTAAAAAATAATGGCAATGATATATCGAATGTTTCATTGGAATGTATTAACCGAGTTATTGCGGGAAGATTATATTATTCGATTTTTCTTATTTTAAGGGAGTTAGTAACTGAAGAACTATCTAATTACAGACATTCTGAGAAAATTGACAATTTTATAGACACATTGTTAGTCGGGTCTGTCCATACAACTTTATTAAATTTCATTGAGAAGATTAAGGATGGTCTAAATCGTGAAGATGAGTTAAATATGACCATTAGGCAAATATACAATTCATTGGAAACACTTAAAGGACATCGCGTATCTGCGGATTATGAATTATCAATTCCTACACCAGTTAAAATTAAAAAAATAAAGAAGAAATAAATTTTAAAGATGAAATTATAATTGCCAAGCTTGAAAGAAAATATAACATCATATTTAATTCATTAGATAAATTAAAAGAATTTTTGAAGGACAATAAAACCATTGTATTGAATATATTAAATAATTTGTAGCGTTTAAGGGACTACTATGAAAAATAAAACCATTACTTTTTTTGAGTATGAAAGGAAAACATTTGGGGAGTTGGAAAATTGCGGACTGTCTGAAAAAGATAGAACCAAACTTATAAAATTAAACGATAAATTAAAAATCTTTGAAATTGGTTATAAGTCAATGAAAGCAAAACAATTCGTAGGAGCTCTGAAAATAAACAACACAACAATTCAAATTTTACCTAAAATTTACAAAAACGAAAGAAACGAAGAGCAAAAACAGAAAGAAGCACTTACTAACCTTTTATATATGCTTTCATACACAAAGAAATTGAAAATAAAAGAAAATTTTGCAAATTTATCAAAGAATAATGATTTATTTGAAATTTTTATATATCTTTTTGCCAAAAATCTATTAAAGGAGATTGAAAACGGAATTTACAAAAACTACAACAAAAAAGAGGAAAATTTAACCTACTTAAAAGGAAAACTACACACCACAAAGCAAATAAAACACAACTACATAAATAAACATAAATTATACTGCAAATATGCGGAATTTTCAGAAAATAATTTAATGAATAAAATTTTTAAATACACCGTGGAGCTCCTAAAAAATCTAACAAATAACTCAAAAAATAAAAAGCTTTTAAGTGATTTAAGCTTTATTTTAAGTGATATTGATTATAAAACCATTACTATTAACGATTTTAAAAAAATAAAATTCAACAGAATGAACGAGAGATTTAAACCTTATATCGAAATGGCGGAAATATTTATTTTAAATAATTCAACAAACTTAAATTCAAAGGAACTAAAAACCTTTTCTTTAATTTTTAATATGGATTATTTATTTGAGGAATTTATTGGAACTATTTTAAAAAAACGCTGTGATGAAATTTTTAATGACGAATGTATAATTCGCTTACAACATAGGGAGCTCCACCTACTTACAGATGAAAACAATAATAAAACTTTTAGATTAAAGCCCGATATTGTAGTCTATAACTCCAATAACGCCAACACCAATAAACCATTTTTAATAATAGATACGAAATATAAAAATCTCATTGATGATAAAACTAAAAATTATAATATCTCTCAAAGCGATGCCTACCAAATGTTTGCATATTTAAAAAAATATTACTGTAAAACTGGAATTTTACTATACCCAGAATACGAAAAAGAATTTAATAAAAAATATGATTTTGACAGAGAAGAACATTTAATTATAAAAACCATAAATTTAAAGCACAGCGGACAAAATCAAAAGGAATATGTTGAAAATGTTAAACTACAATTAAAAATATTTGCGGAGCTCCCCCTGTCCATTGTTGATATAAAGTGATAAAGTTATGGGAGCTCCTAAAAAAGAGTTAAAGGAGCAAAAGATAACTAAAACCATACTGACCTACTCCCACGACTAAAGTCGTGGGGTTCTTTTAGTAGGATTTAACCTACATGGGTGGCCAAACCCACTACCCCTACCCTTTAAAGGGTTCAGGGCTACCTCTTGAATTCCCAAACACTACCAGCGGTAGAGTTTTCACTAACTCTACCCATTAGAACTTGGACTGGTAGCATTACTTACTATGGATATTCACATATTTATATTTCCCTACTTATTAATGATATAATGCCCCCTCTCATCCGACGATTAAAATCGTTGGAATCTTCTCGGCGATTTATCATAATAATATATTGATATATTGGTGGTGGTATATATGGATAATATAATTAATAAAATAGGAGTAATAGCAGGAGACATATATCATATATTAACAGAAGGCGAAAAAAATATTAGTGGATTAAAAAAACCACTTAAAGAAAAAGGATATACAGATAGCTTTATCATAATGGCAATAGGATGGCTTGCAAGAGAAAATAAAATTGACATATATAAACAAGAAAGACAAATAATGGTAAAATTAAAATGAAAATAGCAAATAAATTATAGTTATTGGGGAGCTCCTGTAATAATACTAAATAAATAATAATTGGTTATATTTCTTTATTTTATTTTTAATGTAATATCTGTGTGGTGTATTATGGTAGGAATTATAGGAAATAGTAAGGTTCTGGCTAAATTGGATGATGTGGGTTCAATTGAATATACCTTCTTCCCCCACTTAGGTTTTGAAAAACATATATTTGATTCCGCATTTGCTCTTTTATGTGATAACGAATTAAAATGGCATTGGGATTACTCGTGGGAGATTAATCAAGATTATTTAGAGGATACAAATATTTTAAAAACCACATATTCCGATAAACATTTTTTTGTAAGTTCCGAAGATTATGTTTCAATAGCACATAATTTATTAGTTAAAAATATAACAATATACAATAATTCAAACAAAAAAAAGAAATTAAAATTATTTTTCTATGAGAATATTAGAATGGGAGAAAATCCACGAAAAAGCACTGTAAAATTTTTAAAAACAAATAACTGTTTAGTAAAATCCGATAAAAAATATATTTTTTGCATTGGAAGTGGTAAAAAGATATCTTCATATCAATGTGGCATTAGGGCATCTGAAAGTAGTGCATATAAGGATATTGAAAACGGACTTTTAAAGGAACAAAGCACTGCTACTGGAAATATTACCGATAGTGCTTTGTGCTGGGATATTGAATTAAGCCCCAACCAAAAAAGTAATATTCCGATATATATTATAATGGAAGAATATGATGATTATCATAGTAATATGATTGATGTTGTGAATAATCTAAACCAGATTTCAAATAACCTCGATGAGATATATAAATTAACACATAATTATTGGATAGATGCCGTTAAAAGTTTTTCAAATTTAAACATATCAAATAATTTAAATATCAATAAAAAGGAGTGGAAAAATTATGTAGGGATATGTAAAAGAGCTATTTTAGCGATATTGCTATTAAAAAATTACGATGGCGGGATAATAGCTTCACCCTCATTTTATCCAGATTATAGATATGTATGGAACAGAGACGCAAGTTATATATCAATTGCTATGGATTTATATGGGATATCTGATGTATCTGAAAAATTTTTTGAATGGTGCAAAAAAGCCCAAAACAAAGATGGTTCTTGGGTTCAAAACTATTTCATAGACGGAAAACCTCGTTTAACAGCGATGCAAGATGACCAAGTAGGCATTACAATATATGCACTCCTTATACACTATAAAATTACAAATAATAGATTATTTTTAAAAAGATACTGGGATATGGTCAAAAAAGCGGGAGATTATATGAATGATGTTGTGGTTTCGTCTTCTTCTTGCTATGATTTATGGGAAGAAAATGTAGGTATATTTTCATATACTATCGGAGCTCTATATGCTGGTTTAAAATCTGCTATCAAAATAGCCGAAATATTGCATACAAATGATTTCGAAAGCATCGAAAAGTGGAGTAATGCTGTGAAATTCATTGAAGATAATATGTATAGGTTTTATTCGGAGAAGGAAAACAGATTTTTAAAATCTATAAATCCGAGGGATAAAACAATTGATGTTAGTATTTTGGGACTAAGTTTCCCTTATAATTTAATTCCCGCAGATGACCCACGAATGATTAGCACGGCTGAACAAATTGAATCGGCATTTAATTACAAAATTGGAGGTATTGGGCGGTATCCAGAAGATGTTTATTTTGGGGGCAATCCTTGGATAATTACTACGATATGGTTGTATTTATATTATGCTCAATTAATTGAAGTATTATCTTCTAAAAATGCACCATCGGAAATAATTGAAAAATACAAAAATAAATGCGATAAACTGTTAAAATGGTCATTGAAGTATCAATTTAATGGGCTTTTCCCAGAACAAATTCATAAAGATATGGGAGCTCCAATATCTGCAATTCCTTTGGGATGGTCTCATGCCATGATATTAATGGCACTGCACAATGATACAATTTCAAAATTAAAAATTTAATAATATTGGATATAAATAAAATATAAACTAAATATGAATATGAATATGAATATAAACTATGCGAATAATAGCGGGGGATATTATGCTAATTTCATTTAATTTTGAGGTCCATCAACCCCATAGATTGAATAAATATATTAAGAATGGAACGAATATTGACAAAATCAAAAATGCCACCAATAACAACCACAATTTATGGGATAGATATATTGATGTGCCATTAAATAAAGAAGTATTTAATAAAGTTGCAGATAAATGTTATATTCCTACAAATCGGCTTATGCTTGATTTAATAGATAACCATGATATTAAAATAGCATACAGTATAACAGGAGTATTTTTAGAACAGGCAATAGAATTTAATGATGAAGTGCTGGACTTATTTAAAGACCTTGTGAAAACTGGAAATGTTGAATTAATTGGGGAAACCTATCATCATTCATTGTCTTCTTTGTTTGAAACTCATGATGAATTTAAAGAGGATATATTAAGACATAGAAAGCTTATGAAAGAGTTATTTAATTATAAAACAGAAGTATTTAGAAATACTGAATTAATATATCACAATAGCATAGCTAAAACTGTAAAGGAAATGGGATTTAAAGGTATATTTACAGAGGGTGCAGATAGATTACTTGGTAGTAAATCTCCTAACTATGTATATAATGCACTTTGTGGATTAAATGTTCTTTTAAGGAATTATCAATTAAGTGATGATGTTGGTTTTAGATTTTCATGTTGTGGTTGGGGGGATTATCCTTTATATGCGGATAAATATGCAAAATGGCTTGCAAATACGCCCGGAGAATGTATAAATCTTTATGTAGATTATGAAACATTTGGAGAACACCAATGGAAAGAAACAGGGATTTTTGAATTTTTAAAGGAGCTCCCTAATGAAATTAAAAAACACCCTCATCTTGAATATGCAAAACCTTCTGAAATATTGGATAGATGCATACCAAAGGGGGAAATTGATGTATTTGAGTTTTCGGCATTGTCGTGGGCAGATACGGAACGGGATATTAGTGCATGGCTTGGCAACAGATTGCAAAAAATATCATTTGAAAGACTAAAATCCATTAGGGAACCACTGGGAAGGTATATTAAAACCAAGGTCAATAAAAAGGTCAATAAAAATAATGACACTACCACCAATATTACTAATACTACCAATACCACTATTGATAACGATGTATATGATGAACTAATAGAATGTAGGATTTACAAAAATCTTCAAACAAGTGATAACTTTTACTATCAATGCACAAAAGGATTTAATGATATGGATGTCCATGCTTATTTTAGTCATTTTGAAACGCCTTATGACGCATTTGTAGCATATATGGACATAGTATATGATTTTAAAACTCATTTAACAATTTCTCATATTTTGGAAATATATGATAAAAAATTAAATCAGTTAAATTGTGAGTTGGATGCGTTAAATAAAGAAAAAAATGTAGATACTTCTGAATTAAATGATATGATAAATGATTTAAAAAGTAAGATTAAAAACATGGAGCTCCAACTAAACTTAAAAGATGAAGATATTCAAAAGTTGAAAAATGAAGGTGCAAAGTTAGTAAATAAATTAAAAGAATATGAAAAAGAAATAATCTTAAAAACCGAGAAAGTAAAAAGAGAAATAACTAATTTAAAAAAAGAAAATAAACTAGAAAATAACCCCTATACTATAAGAACTAATAATGATATAGAAAAAGACAGCAATAAAAATAATATAAATAAAAATAAAAACAATAAAGATAATGAAAACAATAAAAACAATAAAAACTACAACAACGATTTTATTATCGGCTCTTAATTGGGGAAATTATGAACGAAGAAACAAATAATGAATTTAAAAAAAACCTTGAAAAATTTAAAAAAATGGCAAAACGAGGAAAAGAAACTAAAATGGACAAAAAACCACAAATAATTGTGGTTGGTCGTTCCAATGTTGGAAAATCTACCTTGGTAAGACTTATCACAAAAAAAGATGTGAGAGTTGGAAAAAAACCGGGAGTTACTTTAAAAATAAATAAATATGATGTTGGAAACTTTATTCTTGTAGATTTGCCCGGTTTTGGATTTATGACGGGACTTGAAGAAAAAGTTCAAAATAAAATAAAGAAAGAAATTATACAATATATTGAAGATAATAAAGAACAAATTGTGGGCTCTATAATATTAATTGATGTCAAAGCATTTCCAAGTATTGTAGAAAGATGGGATAGTAAAGACGAGATACCGATAGATATAGAGATGTTTGATTTTTTAAATGAATTGGAATTAAATCCCTCAATATTTATAAATAAAATGGATAAAATAAAAAAGAACGACCAAGACAAAACTATTGATAAAATCGCGGAGATATTTGGTTATCCTTCTCCATGGAGGCAGTGGATTAACGATATAATCACAATTGGTATTTTAAAAGAAGGAATTGGATTAAATGAAGTAATGACAAAAATAAATAATAATGTCAATGAATATAATCGATTAAAAAGTAAGAAACATAGTTAATATCATATGATACTTTTAGCGTTAATTAATGCTAATTTATAGTATTTTGTTATTAGTATAATGCAACGAGTTCGTCAATTTTTTGCTATAAATGGCACAGGGATACCACATAAAAAACTTTATATATTATAGTATATTATATGGGATAAGCAACTTATAATATAGAGTATTTCCACGAACGGTTTATACAAAATTATCCCATAAAATAAGATAATTATAAAATCCATTAGAAAAATTTTAAAATTTTGAGAAAGAACATTCAAAATAAATTTTTGTGGAAATATAATTAATTGGCAATTAAATGCCGTTGATTGACTAATACTATAAACGCTATGTTTTTTAAAAAAATATACTAAATAGCGGATATTTAATATTTAATAAATTAAAACACGATTACAATAAGAGGAGAGATTATGGCACTAAGACCAAGTAGATGTTATAGAGAAATTAATAAACCAGCATACACAAGAAAAAAATATATTAGGGCTGTTCCACAACCAAAAGTTGTTCATTATGTTAATGGAAACAAAGGAGGAGAGTTCCCCGTGGAAGTTCATTTAGTCGTTAAAGAGGATATTCAAATAAGGCATAATGCGTTAGAATCAGCAAGGATTGTAGGAAACAAATACACCCAAAATAAATGTGGTAGATTGGGATATAAATTCCATATAAGAGTATATCCACACCAAGTATTAAGGGAAAATAAAATGGCATCAGGAGCTGGTGCTGATAGGATTTCCGATGGAATGAGATTATCATTTGGAAAAGCTGTCGGAACAGCCGCAAGAGTTAAAAAAGGGCAAAAAATTATTACAATTTCAACATTTTTTGCAGAAGAAAGACCGCTAGAACAAAGACCATACAGATTCCGAAGTCCATATACCGCATCACAAGGTGCAAAAAACAGACTCGTAGAGGCAATGTCATGGGAACTTCTAGAAAAGGGAATTATGTCGATTGGAACTAACCCTGGTCCAGTCCATTCAGACAGAATTTACAAGACAGTCTATCCAAAGGCTGCATCAGAATTTCTACGTGTAAGTGGTTTTGAAGACCTATCACCAAGTGAAGTTGAATCCGCAAATAATGAGATTGTAGGATTGTTAGGGGAAAGTGATGAAACCATAAAGGCTGGAATAAAATCAGCCGCAGAAAAGTTAGGTAAGTCGGAAACTACACTTACCAATTTACTGAATAAAGTAAAAGGCATT
>OFBB01000137.1_pt1 | contig 11496 bp, 11 predicted proteins | sample 1520401 | NCBI WGS metagenome assembly OFBB01 (sample SAMEA3696446, study PRJEB22514) | metagenome | biome: water; feature: marine; material: hydrothermal vent | place: Pacific Ocean | collected 2014-08-12 | depth 1521 m | reverse complement strand
TTCCATCCATCAATGGTCTGATTTTAACGGTCTTACGCACACACACCTACATAGCTATCGCTATGTTTCCATCCATCAATGGTCTGATTTTAACAGTTGAAAAATTTCTTTATTTTGCACTAAATACCTCTGTATTCATCATATTTAAAACTTTCGAATCTCGAATCGTTATGATTTTCAGAGTATATATACTTTTTAAAGTCATCTGCGACGGATGATTTAAAGAGAGTTTAAAAAATAAAAAATAAATAATCGGATTTAAAAAAAAATAATAAAAAAAATTAATATTTTATTCTTCTGGATAAGCTGGTAATTTGTGCTCTGCTAAATCAAGACCAAGTTTTTCTTCTTCCTCTTTTACTCTTAATCCACCAGTTAATAAACCAGCTAATTTAGAAATTCCATATCCAATCCCTGTTCCATAAACAATGGTAAATATACAAGCTATTGCCTGATTTACAAGGCTAACTCCACCAGCACCACCGAGAGCTTCCATTCCAAATATTCCTGCTAATAAAGCTCCTAATACTCCTGCTGTTCCATGCACTGGAACAACACCACATACATCGTCCAATTTTGCTTTTTCAATTAATTTATATACAATTGGAACTTGAATTCCTGCTATAAGTCCTATTATTAGTGCAGCTATTGGGCTAACAATATCCGTTCCTGCACAAATTGCTACAAGTCCTGCTACTATACCATTTGCCGTAAATAACACATCATTTTTAGATGCTATCATACCACCTAATCCACCACCTGCCATTGCAAGTGTGGTTGTAGCTACTACTAAACCTGATATATCACCTAATGCAAGGGAGCTCCCTACATTAAATCCATACCAACCAATTGCCAGAGCAAATGAACCAAATACTGCCATTGGTATATTATGTCCCAATAATGGAATAGCTTGACCATTTACAAATCTTCCTATTCTTGGACCTAATGCCATAATTGCCCCCAATGCTAAAAATCCACCCAATCCATGCACAATTAAACTTCCAGCATAATCTGCCCAACCTATCATACCAGAGCCCCAAGGACCCAAATATACAAAGAATGGATACACAAATGCTACAATTAATACCGCAATTAATACATAAGCACTAAATTTAATTCTTTCGGCGACTCCTCCTGAAACAATTGTTGCTGCTGTTGCCGCAAATACTAAACCAAAGAACCATTTTGCTAAATCAATGTTTATTGAACCCCATGAAGTCATAAATATGTGTCCCCACCATTTAATAAAATCAGCAGGCACTATTGAAGTTGCCAAAACACTACCTACAAACAACCATGAAAAACATCCAATAATCCAATCGCTGTAATTTTTCATCATAACATTATTAACATTTTTCTTTCTAACTTGCCCTCCTTCAAGCATTGCAAATCCCAATTGCATTAAAAATACAAGGACACCCATAACTACAAGATAAAATACATCCCCTGATGTAGCTAATGCACTCAATCCAGCCTGAACTGTGTTTAAATCTACTGCCATATTTTCACCTATCCATATATTTATATTATTTATTAATTATTCATTAAGTTTATTTTAAATTAAATTGCAGTTTTATCCCTTTCGCCAGTTCTAACTCTTACTATGGTTTCAATTGGGATAACAAATATTTTTCCGTCTCCTTGGTTGCCTGTTTTTGCATTTTCGCATATTATATCTATTACTTTATCGACATCATTTTTATTAACAACAAGCTCCAATTTTACTTTTGGTAGCAAATCAACAATATACTCTCTTCCCCTGTATCTTTCGGTAATCCCTCCTTGAATACCTCTTCCTTTAACATCGCTTATGGTCATACCAACATATCCTGCATTAGATAACGCCTCTTTAACCATATCTAATCTTTCTGGTCTAATTATTGCTTCAACTTTTTTCATTATATCACCACGCTATATTTCTGACATTATAATATATTACAATAAATTTATTGTATCTATTGTTGGGAGCTCCTTGCAGTAAATCCTCATCGATTAACCTAATCTTTTAGAATATACCACATATGAACAAACTTCGGATATATATAATATTATTATCCCATCATACAATATAAATATTATTAAGGAAGTAGGAAACCCAATTCTGATATTGAAAATAAAAATAAAAATAAAAAATAAAGCAATATTTAAGTCAAAGCTTCGCTTGGATGTTCGTCGATTTACCTAAGTTAATCTATTTTGGTATATGCACTTACTTGCAATATTCCTTCATCACATCCTTTTTTCTCTGCTTCTTCCGATACTCTTAATCCTATTGTTAAATCCAAAGCCTTATAGATTATTGCTCCACCAATAAGGGCAATTCCTGCAATAATTCCTGCACCCATTATTTGTCCAATTAATGAAACTCCTGACGCATCCCTCAATAAAAATGGAATTCCTGCACAAATCACCCCAATAAGCCCACTCATAGCATGAACGGGACCAATGGCACAAACATCATCTATTTTTAATTTTTCTTCGATAAATCTATATGTGAAAGGTTGCTGTAATCCAGCTATAATTCCAACAATTAAAGCCCCGATTGGAGTAAATAATGCCACACCACTACATACTGCAACAAGTCCTGCACACATTCCATTTGCCGTATATAATGGGTCATTTCTTGAACTTAAAGCACCTCCCAATATACCTCCTGCTAATGCCATTGTTGTAGCTATTGCAACTTGCACTAACTCCAAACCATCTCCAACAGCGGAAGCACTACCGATATTAAATCCATACCAGCCAAATGCTAATATAAATGCACCCAATACTGCCAATGGAACATTGTGCCCCGGCAATGCCTGAGGTATTCCATTTATATATTTTCTAAGTCTTGGACCTAATGCCCATGCTGCGGATAACCCAACTAATCCACCGAATAAATGAACTGCCCCACTTCCTGCATAATCTACGAAGTTAATGCCCATGCTTGAAAATCCTCCGCCCCATACAAGATGTTCTACTATTGGATATAGTCCTCCTGCAACCAATAGAGCTCCGATAAAGTAAGGCAATATTTTAATTCTTTCAGCAACACCTCCTGTAATGATAGTTACAGCTGCTGCTGCAAATACTGCCATTTTTATCCACCATGCTCCGAGCTCCACATCAAATGTTCCTGTTATCAATGGTATAATAGATTCAAGTCCATAAGATATTCCATATCCTACAAATAAATAACCTACAAACACTGCAACTAAATCAACTAATTTTAAAACACAATGATATGCCGAATTTTTATGGCTAAACTGCCCTATTTCCAATGCTATAAAACCTGCTTTCATAAAAAATATTAGGGACGCCGCCCACAAAAATAAAAACACATCTATACCTAACATAGATTCACCTCAACAATATACGATTATAGGAATGTGTTTTCCTATAACTGGTATATATAGATTATTAGGGAAAAAGGAAGCCGTTTTCTTAGTTATAATGATTAAAAAATAGAATCTTGGGAGCTCCCATATAGATAATCCCATATAGATAATTTTATAAATTATAAAATAAACAGTGAAAATAAAAAAGAGTGAAAAAATACATAAAATCAGAGATTTTATATTTTTCCACCAAGAGGTAAAAAAAATGGTAAAAGATGTAGATATACAAGACGATGAATTATGTAAATGGACAATTATTGATTTAAATAGTCTTAAAATAAATAAAATAATATGTCCAAATTGCAAACATATGTTTGGTTTTGTTGGTTTAAAAATAATATGTCCAAAGTGTAATAAAATAATTATGACAAAAAAATTATAAAAAAATAATTAATTAAGCCGCTGATACTATTTTTATTACATCTCCGTCTTTTAATTCTTGGTCAGCTCCAATTCTTATTTTTTTCTTTGCATCTACCGCATATATGAATTTATCGCCTATATCTGTGTGTATTTTATAAGCCAATTGTTTTGCTGTTGTGCCTTTTTTAACTAAATGAGCATCTGGAAGAACATTTCCTTTTTTATCACAATATTTGTTTTCATCTTCCACAGGATAAACTACAATCATATTTAGTAATTCAAAATACGATTTGTTTAATAAATCTCTTATTCCTGTCCCATTATTCTTTTTTATGTATTCTTTAATATAATTTAAAGCATTTTTTTGGGCATTATTTAATGAATTATTTATTATCTCAAAATCATTATTATTTTTATCATATTTTATCATATTTCCTGCTTCTGCTCGTTTTAATGTTAATTCTATTTCTGCGGAGGTAGGTATTACAATATAATCACTAAATTCTTCTTTTAATTTTTTTATGTTGTTTTCAGCATTTGGATGGTCTGCTTTATTGGCACAAATTAACATTGGTTTTGAAATTTTTCTAAGTGTTTGGGATAGCGTTAAAAGGTCTTCTTCTGTCCATTTAATTGGGCTTTCGTCCATATTTCGAGTTGAATTATGAACATTATCTTCTGTAATATTTAATCCGCTTAATTGTTCCGATATTATCTTTGCCGTATTTTTCTGCTGTTGTGCCTTTCTTGATAATTTATCCCAGTTTTTTGTAATTATTCCGTAAATCCACATATCTATTTCATTTAACAAAAATTTTACATCTTCGATTGGGTCGTGATTTTCTGCTGGATTTCCTTCTATATCCGTTGTTCCGCTTGCATCAACCACTATTATAAAAGCGTCCGCCTGTCTTAAATCGTCTAAAAACTTATTTCCCATACCTTTTCCCTTATGAGCTTCTGGAACCAAACCAGCCACATCAATTAGTTCAACTGGGACATATCTTGTTCCCTCGATACATTTTGAATTATTGGGGTTGCATTGGACATTTAATACTTTGCATGGGCATTCTGAACTTACAAATGATGTTCCTATGTTCGGGTTTATTGTTGTGAATGGATAATTTCCAATGTCTGCTACTTTTTCGGTCATTGCATTGAATAAAGTGCTTTTTCCCACATTTGGTTTTCCTACTATTCCTAATATTGCCATATTTTCACGCTCTTTATTTTTTTAGTGGAAAAATTCAAAATCTTTGATTTTGCGTATATTTTCACGCTCTTTATTTTTTTAGTGAAAATATATAAAATCTCTGATTTTATGTATTTTTCCACTAAAAAGTGGAAAAATTCAAAATCTTTGATTTTGCGTATATTTTCGCCTTTTTTCTTTTTTTTAGTGAAAATATATAAAATCTCTGATTTTATGTATTTTTTCACGCTCTTTATTTTTCTCTTTTTCTTTCTCTTTATGGTAGTATTATTTAATATATTATATAAATATATATAAAAAATAAAGGAGCTCCATAAAATTCCATAAAATTATTCTGGTGAGATAATGGCTAAAATAATATTAAAACAGGTATCAAAACATTACGGCAATAAAATAGCACTAAATAATTTATCCTTTAATGTAAAAAAAGGGGAAATATTTGGATTGTTGGGGCACAATGGAGCAGGGAAAACTACCGCACTACGAATTATAAGTGGAATTATTGACGATTACGACGGAGAAGCATTGACAAATGGAAATATTGGGTATTTACCAGAAGAAAGGGGACTTTATAAAGATGAAAAAGTAAAGGATATTTTAAAATTTTTTGGTGAATTATCAGGAATGGACAATAAAAACATTGAAAAAAGGATTGATTATTATTTAAATAAATTAAATGTCGCCCAATATAAAAATAGCAAAATAAAAACTCTTTCAAAAGGAAACCAGCAAAAAATTCAGTTTATTGTATCAATTATCCATAATCCTGACATAATCATACTTGATGAACCATTTACTGGGCTTGATATTGTAAATTTGAATTTAATAAAAGAAATAATTTATGAGCTTAAAGAAAATGGAAAAACAATAATATTATCAACTCACCAATTAGAAAAAATTGAAAGATTTTGCGATAGAATATTAATTTTAAAAGAAGGAAAAGCTGTTAAATATGGTAGATTAGATGAAATATGTCAAAAAACAGCATATATTGAATATTTAAAAAATAATGAACTAATAAAAAGTAATTTGCCCCACAATGAGGCACTTAAATTATTAAATGATGAAAATATAAAAAATAATATTATTAAATTTGAAGTAAGGAGCTCCTTGGAAGAATTATTTATGGAGGATAATAATGAGTAAAAATAGTAAAATAGAACTACAAAAAATCAAAACAATAGCAAAACATGAAATATTAAGCAATATAAAACGGAAACAGTTTATTTTAATGATTGTTCTTATTCCTGTTGTTATGGTGTTAATCACTATGACAACGACATATTTCACATCAGAAGTCGAAGACCAGAAAATAGGATATATTGATAACTTTGGAATGGATATTCCACCAGTAATTAAATCATTTAATCCAATTAAACAGGAAAATACCACATTGAAATTTATAAAATATAATAATACGGAAATCGGAAAAAATGCCGTAATAAATGGAGATATTAATGCTTTTATAATAATTCCTAAAAATTATCTTGAAAACGAGCCCATGGTTATTTATTCGAAATCAAAAACAATTCCCCCTATAATAAGGAGCTCCATAAAAGATATTATATTATCAACAATATTAAAGGACAAAGTAGATAAAAAAACATATAATATCGTAAAATCACCACTTAATATGGAAATATATAGCATAAGCGAAAAGGGAGAGGAAAAAGAAGATATATTTTCCCAAATGATGCCTTTTGGCTTTGCTATGATTTTATATATTGCCATAATTTCCGTATCTGGATTATGCACCAATAGTGTAATTGAGGAAAAACAGCATAGAATCATGGAGCTCCTGCTTACAACGACAAACTCAACAAATATATTAATTGGAAAAATACTTGGAATATCAATATTAGGGTTAATTCAAATGGTAGTGTGGATTTTATTTGCTCTTCCTATTATATCAATAGTAGCAATAAAAATTCCGCCGTTTTTAATGGTCTCCGCGGTTGTGTTCTTTGTAATGGCATATTTATTTTATGTGTCATTGTTAAGTGGGATATCATCATTATTTACAACTCAAAAAGACGCTGGGCAGATTATAAGCCCAATTATAATGATACAAATAATACCTTTATTAATTCTAACATTAATTCAATCTAATCCAAACCATTATATTATTAAAATATTATCATTTATTCCTTTCACAGCTCCGCAAATTATGCTTATGAGAATGAGCATTACTTATGTAGAACCATTAGAGGTTTATTTGTCAATGGGAGTTATGTTTATATTTACGGTATTATCCTTTATGGTCGCCGTAAAATTATTTAAAATAGGTTCTATGATTTACGATGAGGAAATGACAATTAAAAAAATAATTAAAATTATAAGGGAGTAATGATAGTAAAGTAAGAATAATAAATTGTAATGAAGTATAAATATTGATTTTTAATTTTTATTTTAAATAATCTTCCAATATATTATTCTTTTTCAAATACTTCAAAAACTGCACTGGTTTATTATATTGTTCCATAATCTCCCCTAAATCACTATCCCCACGACATAAAACACATTGCACAATCATAGAATTAAAATTCTCATAAGATACTTTTATATTTGATTTTTTTAACGATTTCTCAATATATTTTATTGTATTTTTCGATTCTAAATCAAATGGTTCATTTTCAAATTCAGTTTTAGGTTTTGGTATGAATGGGTTTATACTAACTTCAACCTTTCTAAAATCCTTTTTAATATCATTGGATAAATTTATAATTTCCTCAATATCTTCTTTTGTTTCTGTTGGAAATCCAACCATATAATAAAGCTTTACTTTGTCAATTCTATTATCTTTTGCTATGTTTAAGGCATTGAAAATATCGTCTTCCGAAATATCTTTTTTAATATATTCCCTCAGTCTCTCACTTCCTGCTTCTGGTGCTATTGTGAGGGTTTTTAGGTTTAAAATTTTTAATAATTCTTCTGATATGGTATCTGCCCTTAATGAAGACGGGGATATGGATATATCATTATTTATATCTTTTATATGGTGGCATAAATCAACTATATGTTTATAATCTCCAACAGATGGACTTATGAGAGCTATTTTATTTACTGGTGTATGTTTTAGCCCTTCTTCTGCAATATATTTTAAATCGTCTATTTTTTTAAATCGTGGTGGGCAATATATGCTTTTTGCCATACAAAATTTACATCTTCTTGGGCATCCCCTTCCGAGCTCCAATAAAAAAGCTTCGCCATAAGCTCCCGATGGGTGAGTAAATTGAGATAATGGATAATCTTCGATATTAAATGATTTTGGATATATTCTTTTTACAGTGTCAAAATCGTTTAAATTGGGATAAAATACGCCAGTTTCTACGGGCTCTCGGTTAATTAAATTATGCATTATATTTGTTCCTTCTATTTCTCCCACTACAAAGGCATCAAAATAATTACTTAATGGAAAAGGAGCTCCCATAGCACATGGTCCTCCCCCTATAAAAATAGCATTTGGATTTTTTGGTTTTAAATTATTTATTATATTAATTACATTGAAATAATCATTTTCATATTGGAGGGTTATAATTATGGCGTCTTTATTTTTTATATCGTTGTAATTTTCTATAAAATACATATCGCATTTTATATCGTTGTAGCTATTTAGGTGGTAGTGTAATATTTGCATAGCTAAACTGGATATGCCACCTTTAAATTTATTTGGAAAAATTAGTGCCACATTTTTTATCATGGTATCACAAAAATAGAATATTAATAAAATTCAAAAACAGTTTTAAAAAAAACGGTGTCAGCTCGCCCATCTTTCATCATAAAATCAGAAGCTACTCCGGTCATCATCCACCAAACTATAATATAGGTTAATAGTATATATATTTATTTGATATTTTTTATTTAATTCTTTATTGGTATATTTTCTATTTCTATTAATCGGTGTATTTATGGACGAACTAAATATTATAAAAATAATACAAAATAATTTAAAATATAAAGGGAGCTCCCGAGTAGTAAAATCAATAGGTGATGATTGTGCCGTATTAAATATGAACGGAGGAAATTATTTAACAATAACTACTGACATGATGTTTCGGAGCTCCCATTTTCCAAATATATTATCTCCTTTTCAAATCGGGCATAGGGTCATTACAGCAAATCTTTCAGATATTGCTTCAATGGGGGCGAAACCTTTGGGTGTTGTAGTTTCTATGGGATTTAATAATCCATCTAAAAAATTTATTGAAGAATTAACAAACGGTATAAATTATGCAACAGAATTATATGGTTGTCCAATTATTGGAGGAGACACAAATAAATCAAAGGAATTAACCTTGTGCGGAACGGCTTTTGGAATTACTCATAATCCAATATACCGATATAATGGAAATATAGGCGACGATATAGTTATTACGAATGATATTGGGAAAGTTTATTGTGCCTTTAAAATACTTGAAATGATTGAAAAGGATAAAAAGTATAATATACTTATTGAAGAATATAGTGAAATTATGGAAAAATTATATATGCCCATTGCACAGGTGAAAATAGGATTATTATTAAATAAATATAATTATGCTTCTTCTTGTTGCGATATATCGGACGGATTAGGAAAAGAATTATTTTATATGGGAAATTTTGAAGTAAAATCAAAAAAATTAATAAATGCTATGCCTAAAATTGTAATTGAATTTTGCGATAGATTTAATTTAAATCCTATTGGCGTTGCTTTAAATAGTGGTGAAGAGTGGGAGCTCCTATTTACTACAAAGGAATATGATAAAATAAATAATTTATTAAATAAATATAATAATAATGATAATAATAATTATAACAATGCTAAACTATGCCCTAATCAAAGATTAGTGAATTTTCCCGCGGGGAAAATAGACCCTAATCAAAGATTAGTGAATTTTCCTACTCGGAAAATCGTAAAAATAGGAAAGATAATAGATAAAGGACATTATTTAGATAGCGAAATACTACATACCAGCGGTTATGTTCATAAATGGAGCGATAAAAATGAATAATTTAAAAGATAAATATAAATTCTTAATAAAATTTTTTGTATTATGTATATTATTTAATATACTGTTCATACCATTTAAGGATGGATTGATTAATATTGTAGCATATCAAAGTTATTTTATTTTAAATATGTTTGTGGAAGCTTCATACTCGGGAAGTATTATTTATTTGCCCAATACAGCCTTGGAAGTTATTGGGGCTTGTGCTGGTCTTGAATTGGTAGCAATATATCTTGCTCTTGTATTTTCCATATCTAAAAATATTAAAAATATATTAATTGGGATACCATTATCCATTATTGTTTATTTTGGAAATGTGTTAAGGATTGTATTAATTGGATTGTTTGGCGTGTATTATACTTCCGAAATACATATAATACATGATATTATTGGATTTATAACTGCACCAACTTTAACAGTTATGGCTTCAATGATTTATTTAAATTTAATTAATAAATGTGATACTAATGAAAAAGAAATTAAATAATAAAAATAAAACCAATAAAACTACCAGCACCACTAAAATTACTAAAACTAATAAAAATAAAGACAATAGCAATAAAAAAAATAAAGATAAAAAGAAAGATAAAACACCAAATACACAATATATTAGAGTAAATACATTAAAAATAAGTCCAGAAAAATTAAAAACCTTATTGACCAGTAAAGGAATAGAATTGGAGGAGACTTTTTTAGAATATTTATTCAAAGTTAAAAGTGCAAAAGTTCCAGTTGGAGCTACACCAGAATATTTATTTGGATATTACTACTTACAAAGCATATCTTCCGTAATTCCATCTTTGATATTAAATCCTTCCGAAACCGACGATATTGTTCTTGATATGTGTTCAGCTCCAGGGGGAAAAACCACGCATTTATCCCAATTAATGAATAATAAGGGAATTGTTGTAGCTAATGAAATGAATAGAAAAAGAATTAAAAGCTTAAAATCAAACATATTTAGAATGAATATAACAAATACAATAATATTAAATACTGATGCCCTTAGATTAAAGTATTTTAATACATTTGATAAAATATTATTAGATGCCCCGTGCTCTGGTAATGATATAAAGGATAAAAATAGGAGCGTTAGCAAAAGAGACATAAGATACTGTTCATTAAGACAAAAACATATGATAAATATAGGCATAGAATTATTGAAAATTGGCGGGGAATTGGTGTATAGTACTTGTTCGGCGGAAATTGAAGAAAATGAGGAAGTAATAGAATATATATTGAGTATGAGAAAAGATATTGAATTAGTAGATATATCTAACTTTAAAGATATATTTACAGGAATTAATGTAGTCGATGGTGGATTAAATGGCACAATAAAAGTAATTCCCCCAAATGAGCCATTTTTTATAGCCAAAATTAGAAAAATACAATAAATATATAATAAATTTAAAATAAGTCATTGATAATAAGATTTCCATCCATCAATGGTCTGATTTTAACTAATGTTGAAAAATATAAAAATAATAATTGCGAATTTCCATCCATCAATGGTCTGATTTTAACTAATGTTGAAAAATATAAAAATAAT
>OFBB01000136.1_pt1 | contig 11515 bp, 9 predicted proteins | sample 1520401 | NCBI WGS metagenome assembly OFBB01 (sample SAMEA3696446, study PRJEB22514) | metagenome | biome: water; feature: marine; material: hydrothermal vent | place: Pacific Ocean | collected 2014-08-12 | depth 1521 m | reverse complement strand
TTTCGATATTCGGATTTCGAATTTCTCAACTTTCGGAACTCCGAAAGTTGAGTCAAATACTTCAAAATCCTGATAAGGTAGAAATTATTGATTCGTTTATTTTTCGTTTTTCCAAAATGCAGGATACAATGGGAGAAAAATTATTTCCTGCTACACTTATATTGGTTGGTGAATACAAACGCTCTATGTCTTTTATTGACATACTGAACAAATTAGAACAACTGGAACTTATTGACAGAATTCAAACATGGCAGGCATTTAGAAAAGCCAGAAACCTTTTTGCCCATACCTATCCCTGGGAAACACAGGATTTGATTAGTGGTATAAAATTAGCTTTACAATACTCTGATGAACTAATTACGATTTATGAAAAAATAAAAAATTATATTGAACAATATAAACACGTTAATATGGATGAGCTATAAAAAATGAAAATCTTATTCCTTGTTGCCGATGGCATGGGGGACTGGCCACTGGAAGAGCTGGGCCATAAAACCCCCCTGGAGGTGGCAGAGACACCGATTTTGGATGAACTGGCCCGAAAATCTCATGTAGGGCTTTGCCAGACTATTCCTGAAGGCATGGCACCGGGATCAGACATAGCCAACATGGCTTTACTTGGCTATGATCCGGCTATTTATCACACAGGCCGGGGGCCTATTGAAGCCGCGGCCCAGGGCCTAAAATTAAACGCAGACGATCTTGTCTGGCGCTGCAACCTGGTTACTCTTACTGATTTTGGTCAAAAAGGTAAAATGATTGACTATGCTGCCGGGCACATCAATACTGACCAGGCCACATCTTTGATCCACTCCTTGCAGGAAACAAACAATAATGACGAATTTGTTTTTTATCCAGGTGTGCAGTACCGCCATCTTCTGGTTCACAAAAGCGGGACGCGCACAAAAGCGGCAAGCATCCACATACGACCGCCTCATGATATTCTAGGCCAACCCATCTGGCCGGATATATTAAGTTTTCAAGAATATCCTGCCCTGTGGGACCTGGTACGCAAGGCTTATGAATTTTTGACGAGTGGGGATAATCCAACACAGGCCACTTCTATCTGGCCCTGGGGCCAGGGACGGCCACTTTCCTTGCCTTCCTTTAGCGATAAATTCCATTTAAAAGGCGGGGTGATTTCTGCAGTGGATTTGATCAAGGGATTGGGATGGGCAGCCGGTCTTACGGTCATTGATGTGCCTGGCGCAACCGGACTTCTGGAGACAAATTATGCCGGCAAAGTCGCTGCTGCCCTTAATTTCCTGGAAAAAGGGGATTTTATTTTTGTTCACCTGGAAGGACCTGATGAATGCGGCCACATGGGCAATGTCCAGGATAAGATTGAGGCCATTAAACGCTTTGACCAGCTCATAGTTGCCCCAATCTTAGACGCCCTGAAAGGTGAAGATTTTATCCTTATTACCTGTTGTGATCATTTAACGCCTGTTATTAAAAGAACCCATGCAAATGATCCAGTGCCTTTTCTTGTTTATAACTCTCGCAAAGAAGTACAGGGAGTAGATGTTTTTTCGGAGAACACAGCTCAAAAAACCGGTTTAGTACTTGCAAGAGGGCAGGATTTACTGCCTTTTGCCCTTAAAACCATCATTTGAGAAATTTATGAAACCAAAAGACAGCTCACAATTTCCACAACCTGAAACCTGGCACAAACATCGTGTATCCTATGGCGAAACAGATGCTATGGGAGTGGTTTATTATGCCAATTATTTGCATTGGTTTGAAATGGCCAGAAGCACTTTTCTGCGGGAAAGGGGCCTGAGTTATGTGCAGGTAGAAGAAAAAGGCATTTTCTTACCTGTACGCAAGGCAGAGTGCCGCTATTTGACCCCTGCCAGATTTGACGATCTGGTCTTTGTCCGCACAGGCATTGAAAAATGGGGGCGGGCATCAATTGTATTTGTTTATGAGGTAATAAATGAATTAAAAACCATTGTTCTGGCCACTGGCAAAACCGAACATGCCTGTGTAAACAGCAAAGGCCGTCCCATACCCATACCTGAGTGGTTGAAACAAATCTGTATTTCTTAAAGACTTAACTGCAAAAAGTCAAATTTGGCCTTTTTAACAAAAATGTCAGCTTATAACATACTATAATAATTCAACATTTACCCTGTTGAATCCCGCTTTGCGGGGCTGTCCCTGACAGCATTCAACAGGGTGAAGCATTCAATATTCAACATTGCCTGCAAAAAGGGACTTTTTGCAGGCGGATCCTTAAAATAATATGCAAAAAACCAGAGAATTTTATCCACGCTATTACTATATTGGGGCTGTTTTAATTATTTTAGCAACGACTTTAATCAGATTCTGGTTTGTTTATTCAGGTCAGACCAACTTATATACTGATGAAGCCCAGTACTGGGATTGGAGCAGGACCCTACAACTTTCTTATTACTCAAAAGGACCTTTAATTGCTTATGTCATCCGTTTCTGGACAAAAATTTTCGGCTCAACTGAACCTGGCGTGCGCTTTGGCGCGGTGATCAATACCTTTTTGATGCAGCTAATAATTTTCTGGGGGCTTGCCAGAATGTGGTCCAGGCCCAAATTGGCCTTCTGGTCACTGGTTGTGGCCAATACCATGCCCCTATTTATTGTTGCTGGCGTACTAATGACCACAGGTAACCTGCTTATTCTTTTCTGGCTTATTGCCTTCTTCACCTTTTATTTTCTTCTTAAAAAAAGCGATCTAAGAACCAGGAAAAGTGAGAACTCAGGCTACTCCGAACAAACAAATCCATCCTTATTCTCCAAACTTCCTATCTTCCCATCTTCCCAACTTCCTTACATTATCCTGGCCCTGGCCATTGCCCTGGGCATCCTGGCCAAATATACCATGCTCTTGTTTGTTCCTTTAAGCCTGATTTGCGCATGGTATGTGGGACGAAAAGAATCTTTGCCTGCAAGGTTCTGGCCCCGCTTTACAACTGCGCTTCTCTGCGGAATGCTGATTGGGCTACTGCCCATTATTATCTGGAATATAAACCATGACTTTGCCGGAATAAAACATGTGCTTTACCGCGGAAGCCTGGCCGGGAAAAAGGCCAGGCATCTGTTTCGATTCAAATATTTTCCTGAATATCTGGGCAGTCAGGTAGGAGTGCTTACTCCGTGGTGGTTTGTCTTTTGTCTCATGGGAGCAGTCAAGGTTATCAGAGGACTCAAAACCAGAAACCATGCTTTTGGACTGAACAGAACGCAAGGGATAATGCTGACTATCTTTTTCTGGCCCATCTGGCTTTTTTTCCTTTTATTAAGTTTGCATGGCAAAGTTGAAGCCAACTGGTCAGCAACAAGCTACTGTGCAGGTATTATCCTCACTTCTCTGGCCTTTCTGGAAAAAAGGAAATTAAGAAGTTGGGAAAATGGGAAGTTAGGCTACTCCGAAAAAACAATTTCACCTTTATTCTCCAAACTTCCTATCTTCTTATCTTCCCATCTTCCTTCCTTGAAAATAAGATGGCTATGGCCTGCTCTTGGCGGACTGATTTTTATTTTAATTTATGCCAGCAATTATGTACCTTTACCTGAAAAGCTGGATCTGACCCGGCGCATGAAAGGATGGGCTGAATTGGGAATTAAAATAGATAAACTAAAAAACAGCAAATTTAACCTGCCAGAAAAGGTGTTTGTTTTTAGCGATACCTATGGAGTGACTGCTGAACTCTCATTTTATGTTCCTGGCCAGAAAAGAGCATATTGCGTTAATACTGGCCGAAAATATAATCAATATGACTTCTGGCCGGGTCCGCTTGATAAAAAAGGCCGGGACGCCATCTTTGTACAAAAAGACATAGAAAAAAATGTGCCATCAGAGGTAAAAAAAATGTTTACTCATATTGATCCTGCTATTATTCTCCATACAAAACATAAAGGACGTCCTGGCCGGACTTTTACTATTTTTTGCTGCTATAATTATAATGGCTATTGGCCGCAAAGTAAAAGTAAGGGGTATTAGAGGTAAGGGGTAAGGGGCGTGCACGGCCAATACACCAATAACCAATAACCATTAACCAATAACCATTAACCAATAACCATTAACCAATAACCATTAACCAATATACCAATACACCATGTATTTCCAGACTCCTTCCTGGGACATGATACTATTGACAAAAATTAATATGGACTGGAGAAATGCATTATTTGATTTTTTGATGCCACTATTCTCCAGTTATATCTTTTTATGGTCCTTTGCAGTTATGCTTCTCTTGATCTTCCTGATTAAAAAAGACAAAGACAAGGTTTATTATCTGTTGATCATTGCACTCAGTATAGGATTTTGTGATTTTAGCACCAATTTTCTCAAAAAAAATATAGGCCGAATCAGACCGCTTAATCAATTAGCCCGCGTTCACTATTATGAAGATGGAGAGTGGAGACAAAGGCCTTCTGACTTTATTCCAACCAAAAAAAAAGGCACATCATATCCATCAGCCCATAGTGCCAATGCCATGACAGCGGCCACTCTGGCAGTTATTTTCTGGCCCGGATCCAGGGTCTGGGTGTGGATATTGCCTCTTGCTATTGGCTACTCACGCGTTTACCTGGGCAAACATTTTCCCACAGACGTTCTGGCGGGATGGCTATATGGACTCTGGACAGGAGGAATGATAGGTATTATATACAGAGCAGTATTGAAAAAGGGAGGTCAAAAGTGAACATTGGTATCAGTCAAACTGCGCTTAACGTTTTCGGCCTGTCCCAGGATGTTACTGCCAACAATCTGGCCAACATTAACACTGACGAATTCAAAAGCAAACGAGTGGATCTCCAGACAATGCCAGATAACTCAGGGGTTCAGGTAGAAGACGTTGTAACAATTAACACTCCCGGGCCTTTAAAAAATAAAATGCAACTGGTAGAAAACAATGGCAAAGTCGAGCAACAAAACGCACTGGTGGAAGGCAGCAACACTGAGCCTGCGCGGGAAATAACTCAGATGATTGAAAACGAACGTTCCTTTGAGGCCAATGCCCGGGTAGTAAAAACCCATGATCAGATGGCCGGAACAATTATTGATATGCTGGTTTAAACTTCAATAACAAGAGGAATAACCACAGGATCCCGGCCCAGTATTTTGCGAAAAGAGCGGCGCAATGAGGAACGGATACGATCTTCAAGTTTTTTGGTCTGTCCAGGAGGAATGTTTTCAAATACATCCAGCACAATGCACCTGGCGTCTTCCAGGATATGGGAGAATTGTTGCTCAAAGATAAAACCTTTGGACATCAGATTTGGCTCCATAATCAGTTCGCCAGTCTCTCTTTCAATAACCAGAACCACAATAACCAGCCCCTCACCTCCCAGAATCTGCCTCTCTCTAAGCACAGTATGGCCAACATCTCCTACACCTTTTCCATCCACAAGAATGGGCTCAGCATAGACATCTTCTTCCAGACGAATGGAATCTGTAAACAATGTAAGGGGCTGACCATCCTCTAATATAATAGTCCGTTCTGGAGCCACCCCACATTCCTGAGCTAACTGGCAATGTTTGACCAGATGTCTGTACTCTCCATGCACAGGGAGGAAAAATTTGGGCTTTACTGTGTTTAGCATAAGCTTTAGCTCGTCCCGATGGGCATGTCCTGAAGCATGAATGGCCCTGACATTTTCATATAAAACTTCCGCGCCCAACCGGTACAGATTGTTGATCACCCGGGTTATGGCCATGGAATTGCCAGGGATAAACCTGGAGGACATAATCACTGTATCTCCTTTGTGCACTTTAAGCTGCCTGTGTTCTCCAAGGGCCAGACGGGACAGGGCCGATAGCGGCTCGCCCTGTGAGCCGGTGAGCAAAAGCACTATCTGTTCATCTTTTAATCCAAGAACTTCTTCCAGGTTGCCATAATTTTTTTCAGAATGACGTAAAAACCCAAGTTCTGTGGCAATATCTATATTGACAGACAGACTTTTACCGCTAACTGCTACTTTTCGTCCAAACTCCAGTGCCAGATCAAAGACCTCCTGGATACGCTGGATATGACTGGAAAATAAAGTAACCAATATCCGTCCTTTAGCCTGTGCAAATATGTTCCGCAGTGACTCTTTTATCTCTCTTTCTGTCAGTGCAAAACCATCGCGCTCCACATTGGTGGAATCAGAAAGCAAAAGCTTGACTCCTGGGGCTGAAAAACGGGCAAAGGCTTCCAGGTCTGTAAAGTGGCCATCCAGAGGATGACGATCAATCTTGAAATCTCCTGTATGCACGATCCTGCCTACAGGAGTCTCTATACCCAGGCCAAAGCCTTCAATAATGGAGTGACACACGGGGAAAAAATGAAATTTAAAATCTCCCAGAACTAATTCTTCCCCCCTGGAAACCGGGGTCAGCTGGACATACTCCAGTAAGCCATATTCTCTAAGCTTGTTCTCCACCAGACCAAGGGTAAAGCGCGAACTAAAGATAGGAGCGTCAACATATGGCATCAGCCAGGGCAAAGCGCCAATATGATCTTCATGACCATGGGCCAAAACTATCCCCTTCAGCTTGTCTTTTTTCTGAATAATAAAATCCAGCCGGGGGATAACCACATCCACGCCAAACAAAAAATCTTCAGGAAACATTATCCCGCAATCAACTACAACCATGGAGTCTTTTGTCTCCAAAACCATGCAATTGAGCCCTATCTCGCCCAATCCTCCCAAAGGGGTCAAAGTAACGAATTTATCTTCAGTACTCATTAGTAACTCCAATATCCATCAAACCAGGCTTTAGAAGCTGGAAGTCAAAATTTTTTCAAAAAAATTCAGGTAAATATAGTAAAGAATGAACCAGGCCTGCGCCTATATAAGCGAGTAAAATCAGGATATTTTTTATTCTAACGCCTGGATACTAACTTCCAGATTCTGGTTATTAATTTTTTTTTGTTAACCAATTTATATCCAAAGCACAAGCGTAGCAGCGTTAAACTTGATAGTATCTAAACAAAAAAAGGCCCTGCAAGCAACAAGCAGGGCCTTTTTTAACCAATTTTCCTGCCTGGCGGGCAGGCAACATTCTAAGCCTCAAATTCTCTAATCTTCTTCTTTTTTACTCTCTTCTATAACCTTCTCTGCAATAGGCGGAGGACATTCTTCGTAATGATCAAACTCCATGGTAAATGTACCCTGTCCACCGGTCATGGAACGCAAATCCGGCGCATACTGGAGCATTTCAGACATAGGAACATGGGCCCTGATTTCAGTAATGCCCTTGTCTGAATCAGAACCCTGTACCTTGCCTCTTCTGCTGGAAATATCACCAATCACATCGCCCATGAATTCATCCGGCACATAAACAGAGACATTCATTATTGGTTCCAGAAGAACAGGTTTACACTTTTCAACTGCCTTTTTAAAGGCCATTGAACCAGCGATTTTAAAGGCCATTTCAGATGAATCCACGCTGTGATATGAACCATCATACAGGGTGACTTAAAAATCTACTACCGGATAGCCAGCAATAACCCCTTTTGCTGCTGCCTCCTGAATACCCTTGTCCACAGCGGGAATATACTGTTTAGGAATGGCCCCGCCAACAATCTGGTCCACAAACTCATAACCTGCGCCGCGGGGCAATGGTTCAAGCCTGATCCAGCAATCACCGAACTGTCCCCGGCCACCGGTCTGTTTTTTATATCGTCCCTGAACTTCAGCCTTGCCTTTTATGGTCTCTCTATAAGGAATTTTAGGTGTTTTTAGAACAATACCCACCTTATACCTTCTTCTGGCCTTTTCCACAGAAAGTTCAATATGCAATTGTCCCATGCCAGAAAGAAGAATATCTCCAGTTTCATCATTGCGGGTCAAATTCAAAGTAATGTCTTCGTCCAGAAGTCTTTGCACCGCAGCAAAAACTTTGTCTTCCTCGCCCTTTTCCTCAGCAGCCAGAGCATAAGATAGAATGCACGGTGGTATTTCAGGCTTTTTGAGCACAAACGGAGAATTTTCATCACACAGGGTATCACCTGTGGAGGTATTTTTAAGCTTGGCCACAGCAACAATTGCTCCCGGACCAACCTCCTCTTTAACTGGAATCTGTTTCTTGCCCTGAAAGGCCAGAAGCTGGCCCAGTTTTTCTTTAGAGTCTTTTAAGGGGTTGGCAACTGTCATATCTGAACTGAGTTTGCCTGACAGTACACGCATGACGCTGAGCTGTCCCGCGAACGGGTCAACTATGGTCTTGAACACAAACCCGGCAAAGGGTTCATCCATTGAAGAGACCCTTTCACTGCCATCTTCACCAACCCAGGGCTTATGTTCAAGAGGTGAAGGAAGAAGCTGCTGGATGGCGTCCAGAAGTTTTGTTCCGCCCTTATTTTCCAGAGCAGCACCAACACAGACAGGAACTAATTCCCTGCTTAACACCCCTGCACGCAAACCTTTGTACATCTCATCAGGGGACAAGCTGCCCTCTTCAAGGTATTTCTCCATCAACTCTTCATCGCTTTCAGCAATATTTTCAATCATCATCTCTTGCAGTTCCAGGACCCTGTCCTGCATCTCGGCAGGCACATCCCCTGGTGTCAACTTGCCATCTTCAGCAAAAAAATAGGCTTTGTTTTCCAGGACATCCACCAGCCCTTTAAAATCGGCTTCCGCGCCAATGGGCAGGTACAAAAGAACAGGTTTTATCCCCAGGACATTGACCAGGCCATCATACACCATATCAAAATCGGCCCGTTCCCGATCCATTTTGTTTACAAAGACAATAGCAGGCAGGTCAGCCTTTTCCACCTCTGACCATAATTTTTTTGTCAAGGGCTTTACCCCATCAATGGCATCGACTACAAATACAACACCGTCTGCTCCGGTCAAAAGATAACTTATATCACCGATAAAATTATTATCCCCTGGTATATCAATCAAGTAATGGGTATTCTTCTGCCATTTATAAGTGGCAAACCCGGGCTGAACACTACCCCTTCTCTTGATTTCCTCTGGCTCAAAATCCAGACAGGTGGTTCCCTCTTCAATCTTGCCCGGTCTATTTATCACTTTCGCGTTAAACAAAATCATTTCCGCCACAGAAGTTTTTCCTGTTCCACCATGACCAGCCAGAGCATAAGTTCTTTGTTTTTCTAACTTATCCAGCATTAATCAGCCCCCTTTTTTAAGGTTCAATGTTCAATGTTCAACGTTCAACGTTGTTTTGAATTGCCGAATCTTGCTCCTGCCCTTTTCCCCTTATCCCCCACTCCCTTAGCCTTTAGGCCTCAGCCCCAACCTTGCCCTGATTTTCACAAACTGTTATATTAATTTTTTGTAGATTTTGTCCTATAGGAAGATGAATGAAAAGTTGTCAAGATGCTGATTCAGCTTAAAAGATAACGAGGCTAATTTAATGATATATCTGACTAACCGGATAGAAACCATCAATTGCGAGTCCATCAACTGTAACGGGTCCTGGCTTTTTTGGGCAGAAGAGCCAGATGAATTTTTTTTAGGGTCCATAAGCAAGTGGGGGCAACTCCAGCCTGTCCTGGTAACAAAAAGTGAAAAATACCATGAAAGTTATACCCTGATTGCTGGCTACAAAAGAGTGCGGGCACTGAAAAATTTCAACCAGCCTGTATTGATTCAGGAAATAGCTCCTCTTTCTGAACAGGACAAAGGCTTAGTATATCTATCTTCTAACCTGACGCATGACCTTAATCCCCAAAAACAGATCAAGGCACTGCGTTTTTTCCACTCTTTTGATTACCCAATGGAGGAGCTATACCAGTTCCTGAATATTCCCATTAAATCAAAACAATATACTTTATGGCAAAATTGGCTTAAATTGCCTCAAAAATGGGATCAACTTTTAATAATGGGCCACGTTCCACTTAATGCAGCATCTATTCTCTCCCGATTTGAGCAAGAAGATTTAGAAATAATTTTTCCCTTCCTGGCCAGGGTATCCTGGTCCCGGAACAATGCTCTTCACTTTTTGACCTGGCTCTGGGAAAGTGGACAAATGCAGGGCACATCTGTGCGAGAATTAATAATTAAAAACAATTTGACTGATTTGCTTGCCAGAGATCTATCACCCAGAGACATGGTAAAAAAATTGGTGTCAGCGGCCTGGAAGATTCGCTATCCAGCTTTAAGCCAGCTTAAACAAACGCTGGATAAAAGATGCCAGGAACTCTGTGCAGGGACCAAATGGCGGGTAGAACATAAGGATAATTTTGAAAACTTTAGCCTGGAACTTACAATCAAAGTAAACTCCAGAGAGGAACTTTTAAACGGCCTAAAAGACTTGCAGCAAATATCAACCTCTCCCACCTGGGAACTGCTCGATAAATGCTGGAAGATGACAGAGATTAAGTAATGGCAGAGTATCTCAAGAAAATAAAACGAGTTCTGGTGGACAGGGCGGTAGAACATACTCCCCTTGCCAGACGAGTGCGCCAGAGACTCAGTCACTTGCCGTGGCAGGTTGTGGACAAACAACAGGACATTGCTCCGTCAACAGATTCAAATCAGGTTCTGTATTTAAAAGAATATAAGGGTAAATTTTTGCGTTTCTGTCCAGGCACAAGATACTACCGTTGCTGTGGATACCGTATCATCCATATTGGTGAAAATTGTCCCTTAAACTGCACCTACTGTATATTAAGGGCATATTTTCAGGACAAAACTCTCAAGGTATGGGCCAATCAAAATGATTTATGGAACGAGCTGGACCAGGCATTTGGCCCAAATCCTGATCATCTTTTTCGTGTCGGCACTGGTGAATTTACTGATTCTTTAGTGCTCGAACCCATCACTGGCTATAGCCGGGACCTTGTTCAGTTTCTGGCAGCCTATCCCAATGTCTGTCTGGAGCTAAAAACAAAAATTGTTGATCTGTCCTGGGTGGAAAGCGTAAAGCGCACGGACAGGGTCCTGCCGGCCTGGTCTTTAAATAGCCCGGATGTTTACAAAAAAGAGGAAATTGAATCAGCACCCCTTGAGGAAAGATTAAAGGCAGCCAGGGAGTGTGCCAGACTTGGATTCAGGGTCTGCCTCCACTTTGATCCCATCATCCATTATCCGGGTTGGGAAAAGGGCTACACTCAAATTATTGAGATGATTTTTGACTACCTTGAGCCAGAAAATATCGCCTACTTTAGCCTGGGTTCATTTCGATGTATGCCAGACCTTTTCAAAATTATTGCCCGTGAGTCTCCTCATTCTACTTTTATCTACAATGAATTCATCACAGGGCTTGATGGCAAGCAAAGGCTGTTATTGCCTCTGCGGCTGAAACAATTTTTATTTATTGCCCGGAAACTCAAACAAAAAGGATTAAACAAGCAACTTTACTTCTGCATGGAATCTGACCAGGTATGGAAAAAGGTTATGGGGTATACTCCCGGTGAGTTAGGAGGGCTTAACAACCACCTGCTCAAACTGGCCTTTGGTGTATTGGTGTAATGGTATATTGGTGTATTGGTGTATCTCTTGCCCCTCTACCCCTTACCCAGGGCTGTCTCATCTAAATTTTGCCACCTAAAGAAAAATAGTGGTTATAGTT
>OFBB01000134.1_pt1 | contig 11672 bp, 13 predicted proteins | sample 1520401 | NCBI WGS metagenome assembly OFBB01 (sample SAMEA3696446, study PRJEB22514) | metagenome | biome: water; feature: marine; material: hydrothermal vent | place: Pacific Ocean | collected 2014-08-12 | depth 1521 m | reverse complement strand
ATATTGAAAAAGAAATAATAAAACTTGAAAAAGAAGAACAAAATAATAAGGGTAAATTGAATGATGATTTTGATATTGAAAAAATCAATAATGAGCTAGAGCAATATATTGGGTTAACTTCTGTAAAAAAATCAGTGAAAGAATTTTATAATTTTATTTTATTTTTTATACTATATTTTATATCGTCTTTTATTTCTTTATTTGAGTTAATTATATTTAAGTTATTTATTATATCTGCCATTTCCCGCAATCCTGTAATGTATGTGCAACCATAATTTAAACAGGTGCCTCCTATTTTGTTTTTTTCGTAAAGCGATACGGAAAATCCTTTTTTAGCTAATTCAGTGCTACAATATTTTCCAGCAGGTCCGCCACCAATAACGGCAATTTTTACATTTTCAGGGAGCTCCATAATTTACACCAAGAGAGACATATATAGTATATGAATATATTTTATATTTTAACATATTATATTTTAGCATATTATAGTTTTTATCTTATTTAATAATACTTAATAATAAAAAGTGATAAAATGCACCCTACAAAAAAATTAAAATATTCTAAATCAAAATTATTAGATGGCAAAAATATCGTTGTGGCAGTTTCTTCCTCAATTGCAGCAATTGAGACTCCAAAGTTAATGAGGGAGCTCCTAAGGCACGGAGCAGATGTCCGATGTATTGCCACAGAGGAATCAAAAAAAATAATCGGTGAGGCATCATTAGAGTTTGGTTGCGGAGCTCCGATAGATTACGAAATCACTGGAAAAATTGAACATGTTGAACTATATGAAGAATGCGATGCAATGTTACTATTTCCAGCTACGGCAAATATAATAAGTAAAATATCGTTAGGTATTGCAGACAACATAATAAATACTACGGCTACGATGTTTTTTGAGAAAAAGCCAATATTTGTAGTCCCAGCAATGCACCAAAATATGATGGATACAATAGACAACCATTTAATTAATTTGAGCGGTAAAAAAGAAATATATATAATATCTCCGAAAATGGAGGAAGAAAAGGCAAAAGTTCCGTCAATTGAAACCGTTGTAAGTGAAGTTGTCGATAAATTAAATAAAAAACAGGAAAATAACGATAAAAATAATAATAATAAAAGTAATAAAAATAATAATAAAAAAGTATTAATATTATCGGGCGGAACAGCGGAATTTATCGACAAAGTAAGAATAATAAGTAATTTATCGTCTGGAAAAACTGGCTATTTACTTGCTCAATGTTTTTGTAAGGATGGTTTTGATGTGTCTGTAATATATGGGATGGGAAAAAAACCACCATATTATATAAAATCATACAATACAATTAATACTATGGAAATGTTAAATAAAGCTATGGAGATTGGAAAAGATGCGGATATAATAATCTCCTGTGCCGCAATATCGGATTATGCCCCATTGGAAGAACAAAAGGGAAAAATAAGTTCAGATAAAGAAGAATTAACAATAAAATTAAAGAAAAATCCAAAATTAATAAAAGAACTTAAAAAGGCATTTCCAAATAAAATAATTGTTGGATTTAAGGCAGAATATGGAATACCAGAACAGGAATTAATTGAAAAAAGTATAAAAAAACTTAAAGATGCTAATTTGGATTATATTGTAGCTAATGATTTATCCAAACATTATTTTGGCGATGATTATAATGAAGTAATTTTAATAGATAAGATAAATAATATTAAAAAATTCAAGGGCAAAAAATCCGATATAATGGAAAATATTAAAAATGAAGTTATTAAAGATTTAAATTAATATATTTTAAATTAATACATATATATTATAAAAACGGTGAAATTATGAAAAACAAAAGTTCTTCCACTATAAAAATAATAGAAGATATAACGAATTTTTTAAAAAAAGAACAAATTAATTTATCAAAAGTTTCAAAAGATGGACGAGTAAATTCTATTTTAAATGAAGATGAAATTCTAAAATTAATAGAAAAAAATTATGATATAGAAATACCTCGGCATAGGGCTTGGGCGGATTTTTTCATTGACGAAATACCAATAAATATAAAAATTACAACAACAGAAACCGCTGACAATGCAAGTTCAAAAAACGGTTTATATTATGCTTTAACGGGAAAAATATATGTGGGTAATACATCATGGCATTCATTTTTAAAGTCATTAAAAGAAAATATGGCAGAGACTGATAATGATTATTATTTTTTAATCATAAATAAAAAAGATTCAAATGATGTATTTTATAATTCATTAAAAAGGTTGAATAAAGTGCAACCTAATGGAAATAATTTGCCATTTCAAATAAAATGGAATGAAAACAGGACGCCCAAAGATAGAACTTTTGAAGAAGCTAAAAAATTATTATTGGTAGGATTGGGTAAATCTATTAAATTAAGAGCTGATGTTTATTTTAGTTTTAAAGAATACTTTAATGAATTTATTGAATGATATGGCGAAAATATGAGTATGAATAACATTAAACAATTAGGTCAAGTATTTACTCCTGATTTTATTGTTATGGAAATGATTTCATTAATTAAAAATAGTGGAACAATATTAGAACCTTCAGCAGGAAATGGGGCTTTTGTTAAACGATTAATTAATAAAAATTTGACATCAATTGAGTTAGACCCAAAATTGGCAAAAAAGAGCAATTCTCTGTGTATGGATTTTTTTGATTACCCAATTGATAATAAGTTTGATACGATTATTGGAAATCCGCCATATGTAAGGCATCAAGATATATTAAATGAAACAAAACAAAAATTAGATTATTCTATATTCGATAATCGGAGTAATTTATGTTTATTTTTTATATATAAAGCAATTAAACATTTAAATAAAAACGGAGAATTAATATTTATAACTCCCCGTGATTTTCTAAAAGCAACATCAGCTATAAAATTAAATAAATTTATTTATAACTCGGGCACTATAACGGATATTATAGATTTGGGGGATAAAAGAATATTCAATGATGCTACACCAAATACAATAATATGGAGGTTTGAAAAAGACAATTTTTCAAGAACTACAAATATTAAAAAGGAATTTGTATTTAACAGGGGGCAATTATTATTTACGAATAACAGATATTCGATTAATTTTTCAGATTTATTTTTTATAAAAGTAGGAGCAGTAAGTGGTTCAGATAAAATATTTACAAGTGAAAAATATGGAAATGTAGATTTTGTCTGTTCATATACTCGAAAAACAGGAAAAACGAAAAAAATGATATATGATATAAAGCACCCGTATTTAGAGCAATTTAAGGAACAATTAATAAAAAGAAAAATCAGAAAATTTAATGAATGTAATTGGTGGGAGTGGGGACGAAAATATTATGAATCGGATAAGAAAAGAATTTATGTAAATCAAAAGACCAGAAACAAAAAACCATTTTTCATTTCAGATATTAAAGCATACGATGGCTCTGTTTTGGCAATTTTCCCAAAAAAAGAATATGATGATGACAAATTAAATGAAATATGCGAGGAGTTAAATAATGTTGATTGGGAGGAATTGGGTTTTATTGTTGATGGTAGATATATATTTGGTCAAAAAAGTTTATCTAATTCATTATTGCCAGATACTTTTAAAAAATTTTTATGAATAAGAGAAATATAAAACGGTGAAATTATGAAAAACATAGGAATAGGATTATTCGGAGATATAAAAGATGCAGGAAAAAATTTAGGAAAGGCAGGAACTTCCACAGATATAACTTTATACAATTATAAAAACGGAGATGATGCTATTTTTATAATTGAACCTACAAAATACCCAGAAAAAATAACACCATTATTATACACTATAAATTTAATGGATTATGCTTTAATTTTCGTAGATGAAGTAAAAGCAGAATTAGCAGAAACATTACTTATATTGGATATGTGCGGAGTAAGTAAAGGAGCTCTGGTAGTTGGTGAGTATGTTGATGTAAATCAATTAAAGGCGATTATCTCAAATACTTCAATGAAAGACTTTGAAATTATGGAAAAGGACTATATAAATATAAGGGAAAAATTAATGGAGCTCCCAATAGATATAGCAGGAGCTCCAAACAATGATTTTGTAAAAATACCAATTGACCACTTTTTTATGGTTAGAAGTGTAGGAACTGTAATTTTAGGAAGAGTTTTAAAAGGAGCTACAAAAATACACGACAATTTAAGAGTTTATCCAACAGAAAATAGTGCCATGGTAAAAAGCATACAGGTAAATGATAAAAATTATGATGGAGCTCCACAGTTTTCAAGAGTTGGATTGGCATTAAAAGGAGTTAAAGCCGAAGATTTGGATAGGGGGATGATATTATCAAATGGCGATTTGGAGGTATCCAATGAATTAACATTAAATATGAAATGGAATCCATATATGCAAAAAGAAATAGCTGTGGGGGAAGGATACCAAATAAATATCGGATTACAAACAGTTAGCAGTGAAGTAATTGAAAAAGAAGGAGATATAGTTAAATTAAAATTATTAAAACCAGTAGTTTATGAAAAAGGAGATAAAGCAATATTAATTGACGGAAGTGCAAAAATAAGAATAATAGGAGTTTCCGAACTTTAAATTTATATTTTTTAATTTTAATTTTTTGGTGGTATTTATGGGAAATATTGCTTATTCGTGGATAAATAAACCGACTATTGTTGGAATAGGTTTAATGGTTGAAGGTATATTATTGTGGGTTATTCCAATACTATTTTTTAATTTTTATTTAAATTATGGTGAGAACCTATTAAAAAATATATTTAATGTTTCAGGGGTTTTAGTTGCAATAGGTATATTAATTGGGTTTTATTTGTCAAAAATTCTATTAAATAAAGATATCGAAAACTATGTCATATTCAAAAAGAATGATAGTGAAAAATTTTTTAAAATATTTTTATTTTCATTTCCATTAGTTGTTATATTTTCAGCAGTATTAATTAAATATCTTATATTAGCACCAATATCATTTATTCAGATAGAAAGTGTAATTATTTTATCTATATCAAGTTATGGCGGGGGTGTTTGTTTTTCCATTGGCTTTAATATAATTAAAAAATTAAACAGTATTTATGGATAAATATAATGAAATATACTAAATACTACCAATTTTTAAATATTTATTTAATTTTATTGGCTTTTTTATAGTGTTTTTAAGGAGCTCCTAAAAAATAAAAAATAAATATTTTATTTTATTTCAACTTTCACATTTAAAAATACTGGACCTCTAATATCTATTATCTTATTATTTCCCATTATTTGTTTTAAAGCCAACTCATCTATTTTTAAATTAACATCGCTTAAACTTCTAACTATTGGGGTTCTAATTTTAAATTCCTTAGTATTTGAAATAAGTGCCTCCTCGATTTTAGAGGTTATTTTATAACATATTGTATCTATATATGTTAAATTTGTGGGAGCTCCTTTTTCTTTTGCATCACTCAATAATTTAACAAAGTCCTCTTTAACATTTTCAAATGTTTCAGGAATTCCAAGAACATTTCCATTATGCACGAATATTTTATTTAATATGGAAGGACCTAATAGATTTTTACCTTCTTCTTTTTCAAATAATGTTATTTTTATTGTTTTGGTGGCGCCATAGAATTTTATTTTCTTTTCAATAGATACCTCACAAGGAGAAGCTTTATCTTTATTTTTTATACATAATTCTATTAATTCATTTGTTAAATCCTTTAATTCATCAAGGACAGGGATTTTATCAACTTTTATGCTATATGCTATATCCCTATCGCTAAGTGTTTGTTCGTAAAATTGAGGATATACCATTTTTCTTACATCATCATAATTATAGTTAATCATGGCAAGTCTTTCCACTCCAAGCCCCAAATTCATTACAGGCACATTAATATTGTATTTACTTAAAGCAATTGGTGAATATATTCCAAATGTAGCAACTTCAAGCCATTCCTTTAATTTTGGGTGGTATGCATATACTTCGGTTTGAGTTTCGGGAGTATAATATTTACTTTTTTTCTCATCTGGTCTAAATTGGAAATCTGTAAATCCAAATTGTGATAATAATCCTTCGGCTATGACTTTTCCATCATCAAGAGTAATATCTTCTCCCACTATGGCACAGGAAGCAGAATGATAGGTCATTAAATGACTTTTATCCTCTTTCTGTTCTCTTCTAAAACATCTATCAATTGAAAACAGAGCATAAGGAAGTGGTTTTTTTCCCATCATTTCCGCTATTGTTATAAACCAGCCAGATGTCATATGACTTCTAAGGGTTAAGGGTAATGCCTCCGCCTTTAAGTTTTTAAATTCAGGAAATACTTCTTCCAATATTTTTAATCCCATTTCATTGGATAATCCTAAACTATTTGCTATTTCATATACTAAATCGTCTCCTTCCAATACTCCTTTTTTGTATAAATGGAGAGTTTTCCTTAAATTCTCTTTTTTATCGTCATTATCTATTTTTATGCCCAATTTTTCAATTTGTTCAATTTTATCATTACTTAGCCCCACATCTGGTCTCGGTAATCCTGCCAAATAAAAACATCTATCCAATACAGCCATAGCTTCGGGTCCAAATTGTTTATATATGTCTTTTTCATCTACAATTACGGGATTTATATATTCTTCAAATCCCATTCTTAAATATGCCTGTCTTAACTGTTCAATTGTATCCATTACAGGATTTGTTTTTCCAAATGATGGTTTTATCCGTGGATATTTTCTGTTTATTGACGAATCCTTTATTAAATCTTTTGTGGTTATCCAAGCTTTTTCAAAATCTTTATTTGCCAATTCTAAAACTTTCTTTGTATCAAACATTTATATCATTCCTTTTTAAATATCATCTTTGTTATTATTTTAATTTTTATCTATTACTAATATTTCTAATACTAATTATTTAATTATTTGATAATTATTTAACTTTTATTTAGTTTTTAGTTTTTATTCATAATTTCTTTTGCTTACTATTCCATAAATCACATAACAAACAGCACAAACTCCAAGAGCTTCAAATTTTCCAAACATGCTTAATATTAATGACGCCCCAAAAATTCCCATCATTATTTTGTTTGGATATTTCGGGTATTTAATATCACTTATCATCAGAGCTCCGAAAATCGCCCCCAAAATTGATATAATGATATTGATATTATTTTCAACAATTCCATAATTGATAATATAATTATTATAATTTAAGAAAAATTCACATGTTATAGCTAAAATTAATGCACCAGCAGGAATTGGAAGCCCTATGAAGTATTTAACATCAAGCACACCAAACCGAGCCAACCGCAGAGCTCCGCACACAAGGAAGATTAATGAAGCAACTAAACTAATGGGACTATTGAAATAATAATACAGCAAATAAGCAGGTGCAACCCCAAAACTAACCACATCACAAATACTATCTAGTTCGGCACCAAAATCCGAAACTGTGTTTGTTTTTCTTGCTACATACCCATCTAATGCATCAAACACTATTGAAGCATATATAAATCTAAAATCATGGAATAATATTGCACACATTCCTAAAATAATATTTATTGCCGTTATATAGTCAGATATAGTTATAATTTTACGGATTTTAAACATTTTATCATCTTTTGGGTTTTATAGTTAATCGACAATAGGTGCCCTTAATAAATTTTAATAATATCTATATTTATATCTATATTTATATTGTATCTAATTTTTCATAAAATCTATATATCCCATCTCTTGATAATTTAAGTTTTTCATTTCCTATTTTTAATAATAGTTTTAAATATTCGTCATCTACAACAATTTTTCCATCAATTCCAATTGGAGCATCTACTTTATTTGTTGTCATTATTTCAACAATAATCCGCCTTTTATGGATTGATTTTATAGATGATGCTTTTAATCCGTTATGGTAGGCACATTCAAGTAATTTTTTGGCACATTCCATATCTTTTGAAGCTATATGTAATATTGGGGAGTTCATAATAAATACTATGCTGTTAAACTCCTCTGATTTATTATTTATTGCCTCAAATAATTCATCATTATTGGCATAATGATGCCATTTTCCAAGCCATTTTGAGTATATTTTTGGAGTTTTATTTTTTGGAAATTCCATTATTCCACATCTACCAATACAGCTACTTGTTGTATAGTAATTCTCCTTTTCGTTAATTTTATCCACAATATACATTACATCTTTATCCACAAAATTATTTTTTATGGCATCATTTAATTTATTTAGCGTTCTTTTTTTATCTTCTTTAAACATATTTTCACTATTTAATTAGTATTTTCTATATTAATATCACTTAATTTAAACTTTATCGCAAATATTATAAATAATATACTTGAAATTAATGCCACAATTCCCCCATATATGAAAGGTATGTTGGGGTCGATACTCCATAAATACCCAGCTATTAAACTTGAAGGCAACGCCATTAAACCAACAATGGTATGAAATGTTCCTAATGCAGTCCCCCTTATATATTCTGATGATAAATCGGATACATAAGCTCTCTGGTTTCCTTCAATTATAGCGTAGGATATACCGTATAGTGCAAATAATATTATGAAATAATTTAAGGAGCTAAATAATGCAAATCCAAAGGCAGTAATGGCATATATGATGTATCCAAAAATAATAACTTTCTCTCTTCCTATTTTATCTGAAAGAACTCCAAAAGGGAGGGCAAATACGCCATAAAAAATATTAAACAAAATATACAATATTATGGGAGCTCCGATAGCCAACCGACCTGTAAAAATTGTTTGGGCTTTGAGAATATAAAACATATAACTGAAATTAGACAATGTAAATATGCCAGATATCAATATAAATAGTTTTAAGGGAGTTGATAAATTTTTTAAACCTATTTTTAGCGATAAATCTTGCCGTTTATTCTTTTTTTTCTCTTTAAGAAAATAGAGTGGAATCAGTGCTAAAAATGAAAGGGACGCCGATATTAATATAATTTTCCTAAAATCATAATATAAATACCAGAAAAGTATGAGCACCCCCACAGACCCGAGTATCGCCCCGAATGTATCTCCTGCCCTTTGAACTCCAAATCCTCTTCCTCTCTTTTTAGCCATTAAATCTGATATTATGGCATCTCTTGGAGCAGTTCTTACGCCTTTTCCAACCCTCTCAAATGCTGAAAAAAATAAAACTCCTAACCAAGTAGTTGAAATTGAAAGTAATAATTTAAAAATGGACGAAGTTAAATATCCAGCAAAAACAAAAATTTTTCGCCTACCTGTTTTATCAGAATAATATCCAGATATTACTTTTAAAATACTTGATATGCTATCTTTTAATCCGCCTATTAAACCAACAACTACACTTGAACCCCCCAATGAAGTTATGAACATTGGAAGAATTGGCATAATCATTTCGCTACTTAAATCATTTATAAAACTAACAATGGTAAGTAATAAAACATCTTTATCAATTCCAAGATATTCTTTTCTGGGTTTTTTGGGGTTGTTCATATATGCACCGAATAAAAAAATAAAAAAAATAAAATTAATAATACAATGATTAATAATATAATATTATATATTTTTATATTATGACTTCTATTTTTTCACGACATTTTGGACATTTGCAGGAGCTCCCAACCACATCTAAATTATTTTCAAGCACTGAAAATCCTCTTCTTTTAATAAGGAGCTCCCCACAATTTGGACAATATGTATTTTCATCACATCCCAAAACATTGCCCACATATACATATTTTAATCCCTCCTCAATTGCCATTTTTTGGGCATTTATAAGTGGTTCCGCAGGAGTGGGGGGCACATTTGTAAGTTTATAATCTGGATAAAATCCTGTAAAATGAAGTGGAGTTTCTTTTCCAAGTTTATCTTTTACAAATTCTATAATTGACCTAATGTCCTCAATGGTATCATTATATTTTGGAATAATTAAATTTGTAATTTCACAATGAATACCTAATTTTTTTGCAAGAACACAAGTTTCTAATACGGGCTCTAATTTTGCGAAACATACTTCTTTATAAAATTTTTCATTTCCTTTAATATCTATATTCATTGCATCTATTTTTAAGTTTTTTAAAGGTTCTTTTTCAATATATCCATTTGTTATCATGGTGTTAAATAGTCCTTTTTCTTTTGCAATATTTGAAGTATCCTTCATTAATTCATAAAAAATCGTTGGTTCTGTGTATGTGTATGCCATTCCACCGCAATTATATTTAATTGCCATATTTGCAATATCTTCGGGATATAACTCGTTATATGGTATGTCATCAGGAGCATACTGGCTAATCTGCCAATTTTGACAGTGAAGGCATCTAAAATTACATCCTCCTGTTGCTATTGAAAATACTGATGAATTTGGATGAAAATTAAATAATGGTTTTTTTTCAATTGGGTCAATTGCCGTTGAACAAACCTTCCCATAATTTACAGAATATAACTCTCCATTGTTATTTTCCCTCCCTTTACAGAATCCCCTTTTTTTATCCATTATTACACAATGTCGAGAGCAAATATTGCATCTAACTTTATTATCTGTTATTTTTTCATAAAATAGTGCTTTTTTAGACATATTATACACCTTTATATTAAAAAATACGCATATGGATTATAGTAAATCGACGAACCTGTTGCGTAAATACTATTGTAATCATAGATGCGGTTAATAGAATAATTAAGAAGTAATCGCCCTTAACAACAAAAGACAAATAGGACGCCTTATGTCGATTCACTATATTCAGGGAGCTCCGTTTAGTGCGGTTAATCTATATGTCCCCCCAATATATTATAAATATTCCCCCACATTAAATATTTCGATTAGTTCCATTAATATATCATTTTTATAAATTATATTGTATGTTCGTTGAGGTAGTTCCGTTTTAGTCGTTTTAAGATACTGCTGGACATTTTTATTAATATTGTCATAGGTTATATTTTTAATTTCTCGCCGTGTTTCTAAATTATGAATTTTTAGAATTTTTCCAATTGGTATATCTGCGGATAGTAGGTCTTTTGACATATTTTCTCGTAGTTCATTGTTTTTTATATTTTTAAGTGGTATCTTTGAAGTGGCATATACCATAGGAATTTCTTTAATTTTCAAAATAACCGTTCTATAATATATACCGTCAATGGTTTTTTGATTAATGGTTTCTACGATGACCTTATCATTAAATAAGATTTCTAATAAATTAGTAATGCTCCCGTCAGTTCCTAAAAATATTTTTTCTTCATTTTTTAAATTATATTTTTGTTGGAGCTCCGATATTTTTACATAAGGAGGAGTTTTCATATTTACACACAAAATTATATTTAAGAATTTATATTTTAATATATATTATTATTGATATTTTAATTTACGAACAATTAAAGCGGTTGTGATAAGAAAGTAAGCATTAATCAATAATTCAATACTTACAAATATACCAATGGTATATAACCCGCTAATTGGCCATTTAGTAATAAGAATAATAGTAAATATGATGTCTATCACACCTGCAATGGCGTGATTGATCCATTTCCAGCCATTTTTTTTCTTTTGAAATGCATATTGCAATTTAATTATACCCAGTATTAATAATATCATTGCTATAAATAATGTAATTGCAGCCGACGCAGAAAATGGATTGTATATTATTATAGCACAAGTTATGATATATATGATGGCATTTATACAGTGCTGAATTTTTCCACTCCATGATTTTTCTTATTGA
>OFBB01000133.1_pt1 | contig 11676 bp, 14 predicted proteins | sample 1520401 | NCBI WGS metagenome assembly OFBB01 (sample SAMEA3696446, study PRJEB22514) | metagenome | biome: water; feature: marine; material: hydrothermal vent | place: Pacific Ocean | collected 2014-08-12 | depth 1521 m | reverse complement strand
CTCTCATCCAACGATTAAAATCGTTGGAACCTTCTCGGCGGTTTATCGTAATTATTAATAATTATAGATTATTGCAATTATCGGATACATAATAATATGATTTAATTGTTGGTGTAATATATGACAAGTATTTTCGGTATTTTTGGTTATTCTATTGTATTTATAAAGGCGTTGGCAGAAGCTTGGATTGATGTAATAAAAAGAAGCATAAACGGAGACATATACCCCGAAATTATAGAAATAGATACAGAAGTAAATAGTTTAATGGGTCAAGTTTTACTTGCATCAAGCATTACTTTAACACCTGGAACTTTAACTATCGGAATATCGCCTGAAAAAAAGACATTAAAAATAGCTTCAATAAGTCCGCGGAAAAGAGATGAAATAGTTCCATTTGAACCATATATAAAAAAGATTTTTGATTAATCATAGTAAAAGTAAATAAACTACACTTTAATTATAGATTGCTTCTTATAGATATATTATTATAGACATATGAAGGACATTTAATTGTCAATTCATCCTATACTCCCTTATTTTAAACCATTCGGGAACTTTTATAAGCTTATAGCCCCCAAAATTGCCCGATTTTGTAATTATTTTAAATCCCAATATTTTTAAATCTCTTATTCTTGTATGAACTGCACCCCTACTATCTCTATCAATACATTTTTTTAAACATTCCCCCGATACATAATTAGAATTAGAATATAATAATGCACTTAAAATTTTTAAATGTCCCAAATCTATTTTTATATCATTATTATAACATTGTTCTAAGAATGTCCAAAAATCAATATTTATCTTATTGTTATTGTAATTATTATTTTGTTCCATATTTTTGACCTCTGGGGGAAAATTCAATATTTCCTTTTCCTTCGTCCTTTTCCTTCGGAAATTATAGTAAATATTTTCACACATTTTTATATAAATATAATTCACATATATATTATTAATATTTTATGTTAGGATTTGGCATATATGGTATGCCATGAGCATCTTTGATTTAGCGATTTTGATTGCTTAACTCTACACTATAACTTTACACCATATATGACATACCAATACTGCAATTATAGTTATTTAATAGCATAAAACAATAAAGACTTTTGGGACATAAAGAACAAATTTTTTGAACATACTGTAATTAATGGTGATTTAATGAATTGGGTTGAAAAATACCGACCAAAAACAATGTTGGAAGTCGTTGGAAATAATAAAATTAAAGAAGAATTAAAAAACTGGATAGAAGAGATATTACATAATGAAAGCTCAAAACCTGTTTTGTTGGTTGGTCCGCCCGGATGCGGTAAAACCACACTCACAAATGCCCTTGCAAATGATTATGGATTTGAATTAATTGAATTAAATGCAAGTGATAAACGAAACAAAGATATAATCCGCCAAATTGTAGGCGGTGCGTCTTCCTCAAAATCCATAACGGGCAAAAGAGTATTAATAGTATTGGATGAAGTTGATGGACTGTCTGGAAATAGCGACAGAGGGGGAGTTAGTGAAATAATAAAAATAATAAAAAACGCAAAAAATCCGATAATTTTAACGGCAAATGACATATATAAACCATCATTAATGTCATTAAGAAATGTATGCAATATTGTAAAAATCGGTTCAGTCCATACAAACTCCATTGTTCCAGTATTGCGGAGAATCTCATTAAAAGAAGGATTTGAAGTAGATGATAAAATATTAAAAATTATAGCAAAACATGCAGGGGGCGATGTTAGAAGTGCCATTAATGATTTAGAAGCTCTTGCTATGGGAAATACTTTCGATGAGTATAATGTAAGGGAGCTCCCAGACCGAGACACAGATAAAAGTATTTTTGATGCCATAAGAATTATATTTAAAACTACCCATTATGATATATCATTAGATGCTATGAAGGACTTAAAAGAGGACATAGGAACAGTGCAAGAATGGATAGCCGAAAATGTGCCAAGAGAATATAAAAAAAATAAAGAAATATGTTTAGCTTATGATAACCTATCAAAAGCCGATGTATTTTTAGGTAGGGTGCATAAACGACAATATTATGGGCTTTGGAGATATGCTTCGGCACTAATGAGTGCAGGAGTATCGCTTTCAAAGGAGGAAAAATATAGGGGATTTTTTTCATACATGAGACCCACAATATTTACCAAATTAACAAGAAGTAAAGGAAAAAGGGGAGCAATAAATAAAGTGCTTGAAAAAATAAGTTTAAAATCTCATGTATCAAAAAGGAGAGCTCGGGAAGATGTTTTATATTTGGAGTATATTTTAAAAAATAATGCTGAACAAGGGGCAAAATTATGTGAATTTTACGAATTCACAAAGGAAGATATTGAATCTTTAACAAATAAAGTCACTGCCAAAAAAATAATTAAATTAATGAATGGTGGAAATAAAAAAACTAAAACTAAAAAAGAGACAAAAACGCAGAAGGAACAGAAGTCTCCACAACCAATATTAAATATAAAAAATGAAAAAAGCCCTAAAAAAGAAAAAATTAAAGAAAAATCCAAAAAGAAAGAACCAAAAAAACAAATCACATTGGAAGCATTTTTCTAATAATAAAATTTAATATATTGATAAAAATATATGTTATTAAAATATATTAAAGTCCCATTAAAGCAAATATAACTCCTGCAAATGCCATAATGGTTGTATATAATGAGATTGGATAAACCTGCCTAAATGTTAAAACTGGCGTAAATGCACTAATCACAGCACCCAATATTGGGAATACAAAGGCAATGGCAAAATTTAATATTATAGTAATGGGATTATTTACATCTGGATAAATACCCAAATACAGTGTAGCAAATAAACTTCCCAATGTAATCATAAGGAGCTCCTTGACAGACAAATAAATTGCCCTATAAGTTCCAGAGTATTCCATTGTTGGACCTTCAATTACATCTGCTTTGGTGTGCATAATTGAAAACGGATAATCTTTTACCATAATCATAAAACCTATTAAATATGCAAGAGCTCCGAGCAATCCGCCAACAGTGAATAATATATTTTGTCCAGAAATTGAATCAAGATAAATACTTTTTTGCTGAATAAATGGAATCATTACAGCTACATAAAATGGAAATGAACCAACAGATATAAGTTTAAAAGCCCTAACAGCCCCCAACTGTTCGAGTGTCATTTTTACAGTGCTTAATGATTTTCCCCCTTTACATTCGTCAATAAACGGCATCCTAATTCCCATTACAGAGCTGGACAGTGAGCCCATTACAATATATACTAATTCCTCTATTTTTAATAATCCAGCTAAAACTATCACATTTGATAATACTGCAATCTTTGGGAGAGTAGTAGATGCAAGAAGGCACCAAATAACAACAAAACTAACAACAGGCATGATTTTATACAATTTTGGCATTCTACTATGCGGTTCTTTGTTTTTCTTTGCCAAAAACTTAAATAATGCCCAAAAACCTGGCGATAATATTGAAGGTCCTTTTCTTTGCTGAATTCGTGCCTGAATTTTCCGTTGAATTCCGGGAAGTATCGTAGATACAGCAAAAGCTATTAATGGAATTCCTATTATTGACAATATTAATTCTATTCCATAAATATATGATATATTATAAGCAATCATAAAATCACCAATATTTACTAAATATATGCTATTCATTTAAAATCTTTGGCAAAGCTTGAACTATACCTTGTATTATATCCTCTGGTCGTGGAGCACAGCCCGGAACATTTATATCAACGGGAATTATATTTTTAACAGGTCCATCAATAAAGTCAGATGTTCCCAAATCTCCCCCAATATTAGCATATACTCCACCCATTAAAGCACAGCATCCTACTGCAACTACTGCCTTTGGTTCTGGTATTGCCTCATACATTTCTTTAAGTGATTCTGTCATTACCTTTGTTACACAGCCACTAACCAATAAAATATCAGCCTCTCGGGGATTCCATGTTAAAAATACATTATATTGTTCGGCGTCATAAAAGGGAGACAAAACACAATTTACAATATCTATATCACAGCCATTACAGCCTCCCGTGTATGCCACCATAATATGTATATTTTTTTTACGGGCAGTTTGTTTTATCATAACGCACCTCCTTTATTTTTTTATTATCTTTATCGTTCTTATTATTATTTTTTAGTTTTTTCCGATTTAACCATTTTTGAAAGATTTATCGAAAGAACCGTTGATATTTTTTTAAGTTGTTCCTCAGGAATATCCACAGGTCTTTCCAATAATTTTTTTAAATCTATATCTACGGTTAATGTTCCGTCTTCATTATAATCCCCAACATGTCTGGGATGTATTGGCGATATTTCATCAAATACCGAAAACACAGGGCAAAAATCATTGCAGTATAGGCAGAAAATACATTTTTCGGCATCTATTTTAGGGATACTATTTTTAGCGTATGTTTCGGTTAATTGAATAGGTTCAATTTCTACCATTTCTATGGCTTTTGTGGGGCAAATATTTGCACAACCTTCACATCCAATACATAATTCTTTAAATACCATGTTTGGGAGCTCCACCCCAGATAAAATATTATTTGTCATTTCAGCAGAAGTATATCTATCTGTTCCAAATACCACTCTTTCGAGATTTTTATACATCCCAGATATTACAATTCTTGCAAAATTTTTTAATGATGGACTTTCCATAACAATCACTTTATTAATTTTTATTTTTTTATTGTTCCGTTTTCCAATCCCTATATATTGATATGGCATGAGTGGGGCAGATATTTACGCATGCAGAACAATATTCACAATCATTTAAGTTTATTTTTCCTTTATCTATTGCCTGTTGCGGACAAATTTTATTACATAATCCACAATATACACAATAATTTAAATCAGTCCTTATAAATGAATTTTCTTTATTAACTATTTTTTTATATCCTGTGGTATTTGGTATTACATCCCTTGGGCAGTGTATAGCACAGTTTTCACACATCACACAATCATTATTGAAAACCACTTCCCGTAATATTTTATCGCTTAATTTATCTTTAAATTTATTAATTTTTACAACTATTGCCTTATTAGGGCATACATTAGAACAGGTCCCACAACCTATACAGTTATCGTCATTAATTACTTCAAATTTAGGGAGCTCCTTTATTTTAATAGCATCTTCTGGGCATTCATTCACACATATGCCACATAATACACAGCCTCCCTCAATATATGTTTCTTTATTAATTCTTACTTCATTAGGACATATTTTTACGCACACATTGCATAATTTACAGGATTCTGGATTATAGTATATTTTACCATCTATTAATTTTAAAGCGTCATTAGGGCATTTATCAGCACATAGTCCGCAATTAACACAGTGTTTTAGTGGTGTGGTTGATATGTCTTCTTTTATCTTAATTACCTTATAATCCTCAATCTTTAAGGCATTTTTTGGACATTTTATTATGCAGTTATTACACAATACACATTTATCGTAATTTACAATACCCTTATCTATTGCATCGACGGGACAATAATCTTTACAAATATTACAGCCTGTGCATCCATCAACTTCTTCTTTTTCCAATATGGTATTTTTAGGGCACACATATACACATTTTCCACATTCTACACATTTTTCTACATCAATTTCTATTGATGTCCTAAACATTCTATTAATATTTTCTTTTTCTATTGTTGTTGTAGATTCCAATTGTGGTTGTGGTTGTTGTTGCGGTGTCGCCATTCCAAAAATATTTAAATATCGTTCAGCCATTAGCCTATTTTTTGCACTTTTTAAATCATTAACCTCAAAATACAATCTAGCATCATGTTCGCACACCTCCACACACAATCCACACATCACACATATTCCATCTGGATAAGAGAGCTCCCTCTCTATTCCATTATTTTCTTTCACCGTCCATTTTTTCATTTTAAGTATTTTAATGGGACATACCTTTTCGCAAGTTCCACAACCATTACATCGAATTCTATCCACATAATAGCCCCCAAACTCATTCTTTTTTATGGCATTGTTTGGGCAGTTTTTAGCACAAATTCCGCAAGTTATGCAGGAAAAGGCTTTATTATCTATAAGTTTTATGGCATTGGTAGGACATACCTTCATACATTTTGATTCCTGTTCAAATGAGCATTTTTTGCATTTATCAATAGCCCGACAATTTTCCATATCTGTTATTATCATAATATCACTTTTTAAATATTCTATTTATCAGAGCTCCAATTAACAATCCGCCCAGAGATAGTAAAAATGAAAATGACATGGGAAGCTCATAGTAAGGGAAAGCACCAAGTAAATATGCCACACCCACGCCAACAACAACATAAAATAATAAATTTAATTTTGCATTTATTTTTATACCTAACAACACGCCAACAAATGCCCCAATAAGAGATAAAAAGATGGTGTTAAAGGTAATAACGGGGAAAACTAACATATTATCACCATATATGTATTATTAAACCTTATATTATTATTTTATTATTTATTTAGAACAATATATATGTAATGATATCATGATAAAAAGACCAAGAAGATTAAGAAACACCAAAAAAATTAGAGATTTAGTTAGTGAAACCACCATTATAAAAAATGATTTAATAATGCCTTTATTTATTGATGAAACTCTAAAAGGTAGTGAAAAAAAAGAAATAACCTCTATGCCAAATCAATATAGATTTAGCACAGATGGCGTAGTTGAAGAATGTAAGGAAATAGCAGATTTAGGAGTTCCAGCCGTAATATTATTTGGAATACCAAAATATAAAGATGAAATTGCATCCTCGGCATATGATAAAAATGGAGTTATTCAAAAAGCCATAAGAAACATAAAATCAGAGCTGGGGGACGATTTATTAGTTATTGCCGATACCTGCTTATGCGAATATACTTCACATGGACATTGTGGTATAATTGATTATAAAAATAATAAAGTTTTAAATGATGAGACTTTACCAATACTTTCAAAAATAGCCCTATCTTATGCAAATAGTGGTGTGGATATAATTGCTCCTTCGGATATGATGGACGGTAGAGTAGGAGCTCTGCGAAAAGCTCTTGACGAAAACAATTACACAGATATATCTATTATGAGTTATGGTGCGAAATATGCTTCCTCATTTTATGGACCATTTAGAGATGCCGCAGAAAGTTCTCCAAAATCAGAGATAAAAGACAGAAAAACATATCAAATGGATTATAGGAGCTCCAACGAGGCACTTCGTGAAATTGAATTAGATATAGAAGAAGGTGCAGACTTTATATTGGTAAAACCTGCACTTCCTTATTTAGATATTATAAAAATTGCCAATCATAATTTTAATATACCAATTGGAGCATATTGTGTAAGTGGGGAGTATTCTATGATTGAAGCAGCTTCAATAAATGGCTGGATAAATAGGACTGACGCTATTATGGAAACACTACATAGCATAAAAAGAGCAGGAGCGAGTTTTATTATAAATTATTGGGCAAAAGAAATTGCAGAATATTTATAAATAAATATTGTAAATAAATTTATAAATATAAATCAATATATTATCAATATAATTAAAAATATTAATAACATAGTTTTTTATGTAATAATATTTATATATTATATGCGACAACCAATAATAAACAATTCAATAAAATCAATAAAAAACGAAACATATATTAGGTGATTAAATGCCAGGAACAAAACCAGTAGAATTGGGCTCATTAAAAATAGGACAATATATCGTAATTGATGAAGTGCCATGTAAAATTGTAGATATGACAAAGTCAAAACCGGGAAAACACGGAGGGGCTAAAATAAGATTAACAGCAATGGGAATCTTTGAAAATGTTAAAAAAGAGCATGTTGGACCAACCTCATCAAGAGCAGATGTTCCATTAATCGACAAAAGAAAAGGACAAGTTTTATCAATTATGGGAGATTTAGTTCAAATAATGGACTTAGAAACATTTGACACATTAGAAATTCCAATGCCTGATGATGTTGAAGAAATAGACAGCGGTATGGAAGTAGAATACTTCGAAGCTGTTGGAAGATACAAAATAACAAGAGTAATAAGTAAATAATTTATTTTTCTTTTTTTCTTTTTTGGGGAGCTCCCTTAATTATTGTAGTTTTAATCATTAATTTTATTTAAATCAAGCCCCATATCAACAGCAATTGCTGAATGTATTAAACAGCCCATAGATATTATATCAATAGGGTATTTTGCATAATTTAACACTGTTTTATCGTTAATTCCTCCACTAACTTCGATTAATGGCTTATAGGCGTATTTATTTTTATTATAATTTTCCTCAATAATCTCAAGAGCTCCACCAATATCCTCTGGTTTAAAATTATCTAAAAGCACAATATCGGGTTTGTATTGTAGCACTTCTTTTAATTGCTCAATATTATCTACTTCTATTTCTATTTTTTTGGAAAAACTTAATTTTTTTACTATTTTAAAACAATTCTCAATCCCAACAGCCTCTATGTGGTTGTCTTTTATCATTACCATATCATCTAATCTAAATCTGTGAGTATCTCCTCCCCCTACAAATACGGCATATTTTTCCAAAGGAGACAACGCTGGAAGAGTTTTTCGTGTGCAGGCAATTTTTACATTGTTATTTACTTTTTTTACCATTTCTACAACATTGTGGGTTTTTGTTGCTATGCCTGATAGATGCATCAAAAAATTTAAAATTGTTCTTTCGATTGTCAGTATTTTTTTGGTATTTCCCTCTATTTCCAAAATATTCGTATTATCTGGTACGATGTCTCCTTCATTTACAAATGTTTTTACCTCTAAATTATGTTCTTTTATAAATTCTACTGCAAAATTTAGTCCGCATACTACAACGCCATTTTCTTTAACTTTTATAATTCCTTTTGAAGTATGACTATTTGGGATAATTAATTCTGTGGTTAAATCTCCAAATCCAACATCATAAGATATGGTTTCATTTAATATTTTTTTTTGCATAATCTGTTATCACATAATCACCAGTTTTAGGACATATAATCTAAAACAAATAAAATAATAATAAAATAGATAGTATGATTATATATGTATAATTATATAGGCATAATTGAATTATATATTTTTGTATATTTATTATTTTATCGGTGATATAAGTTGCTTAAAACATTACCTCCAACGATACGGGAAAAAAAGAGATATATTTCATTTAAAATTATATATGATAAAGAAATATCTGGCGGTGAAGTTGTAAATTTAATGAGGAGCTCCCTGATTAATTACTATGGGGTTTGGGGCACTTCAAAATGTAATCCTTGGTTAATAGATTACACTCACCCAAAAGGACTATTAAGAATAACTCGGGAGGAAGTAGATTTCGTAAAATCGGCACTAATATCTATCAATGAATACAAAAAGAATCCAATAAATATAATAATATTGGGAGTGTCAGGCACAATTAAAAAATCCAGAGAAAAGTTTTTAAAAGTTCCTCATGAAAAATATTATAAAGTTATTCAAAGAAGGAAGAGACAAAATAATTATAAAAATAGATTAAAGAAATCTACCTAATTACCCAAATCAAAGATTTGTAATAAAAAAATCCAAAGATTTGTGAAATAACTAAAAAAAATAAAATCAAGGTGATATGATGCTAAAAACAAATTTATTTGATATTGATTTTAAAAATCCCGTATTTCTCGCCGCTGGAATTATGGGGGAAACGGGAAGTGCCTTAAAGAGAATGGGAAAAAATGGAGCTGGTGCGGTATGCACAAAATCCGTAGGGTTAGAAAAGAAAACAGGTCATAATAATCCTACGATGGTAGAAGTAGATGGTGGATTTTTAAATGCTATGGGATTGCCAAATCCCGGAATAAATGAATATGTTGGAGAAATTGAAGAAATAAGGGACGATTTAAAAAAGATGGGCGTAAAAATAATAGGTTCTATATATGGAAAAGACGGTAATGAATTTTCAAAAGTTGCAGAAACAATAAGTCCATTTGTAGATGCTATCGAATTAAATATATCTTGCCCTCATGCGGGAGGTTTTTATGGGGCTCAAATTGGACAAAATCCAGAGTTATCTCATTCCATTGTATCTACTGTAAAAGATTGTGTAAATAACCTGCCTGTTATGGCTAAATTAACTCCAAATGTGGCAGATATAAAAGAAATAGCTAAATCCGTTGAAGATGCTGGGGCTGATGGTATTGTGGCAATAAATACACTTGGTCCGGGCATGGTAATAGATATAGAAACCAAAAAACCAATATTGGGCAACAAATTTGGTGGAATGTCTGGAAAGGCAATAAAACCAATTGCCGTAAAAAATGTTTATGATATTTATTCTGCGGTGGAGCTCCCAATAATTGGAGTTGGTGGAATTACCACGGGATTAGATGCAATTGAGTTTATGTTAGCTGGTGCTTCTGCTGTTCAGGTTGGGACTGGCGTATATTATAGAGGATACGATATATTTGACAAAATATGTGAGGAAATGGAGCAATTTTTAATTGAAAAAAATGTTAAATTAAAAGATATTGTTGGGGGAGCTCATGAATAATATTAATGAAATGGTGGAATTTTTAAATTCAAAAAATCCACAGGATATAATTGATAAATTAAGTTTGATAAATAATAATGGAAATAAAAATATTAGTAATGACAATAAAACCAATAATAAATATATCACTTACTCAAAAAATGTATTTATTCCAGTCTGTAATTGGTGCAAAAACGACTGCGGATATTGCACATTTAGGAGAGAAAACTATAAACTGATGAATAAGCCAGAAATTAAAGAAATATTATTAAGTGGAAATAAGTATGGTTGTAGGGAGGCACTATTTACATTTGGGGAAAATGTAGATGAAAACCCAAAAATAAAAGAAGATTTAAAGAAAATGGGATACAATAGTATTTTAGAATATTTATACGATATTTCTGATTGGTGTTTAACTAATACGGACTTATTGCCCCATACAAATTGTGGGATATTGTCTTATGATGAATTAAAAACATTAAAAGAAGTAAATGCTTCTATGGGGCTTATGCTTGAAAATTCCAGCGATAGATTGTATAATACAATAGCTCACAAAGATAGTCCCGGAAAAGAACCAAAGAAACGATTAAAAATGATTGAAGATGCGGGAAAACTAAAAATACCTTTTACAACAGGAATATTGGTTGGTATTGGGGAAACCAATGAAGAAATTGTTCAATCATTATTTGATATTAACAATGTTCATAAAAAATATGGGCATATTCAAGAAGTAATCATTCAAAATTTTAGGGCGAAGGAAAATATTCCTATGAAAAACTATTATGAACCAACTCCTTTAAAAATGTTAAAAGTGCTAATTGTGGCAAAATTAATATTAAAAGATATATCTATTCAAGTTCCGCCGAATTTAAATTCTGAAACAGGTCAGCTGTTTTTATTTGCTGGTGTTGATGATTGGGGGGGAGTATCGCCCATTACAAAAGATTTTGTAAATCCCGAGGCACCATGGCCAAAAATAGAGGAATTAAAAAGATATACCGAAGAATTTGGATATTCATTAAAAGAAAGATTGCCAGTTTATGAAAAATATATTAATAAAAATTGGTTAAGTGATAGAATTTTAGAAAAAATATAGTGAATCGACATAAGGTGTCCCTATTTGGGTCTTTGTTATTAAGAATGAATTACCTCTTAATTATCCATTAACGGCATCTAA